>Ga0207997_1000096_pt1 | contig 39417 bp, 52 predicted proteins | sample AntAceMetag02UKN_FD_184777 | JGI IMG/M metagenome (GOLD analysis project Ga0207997, IMG submission 184777) | Saline lake microbial communities from Ace Lake, Antarctica - Antarctic Ace Lake Metagenome 02UKN (SPAdes) (version 2) | ecosystem: Environmental > Aquatic > Non-marine Saline and... | reverse complement strand
TGTAAGCGGCTAATTGCAACCTAAATGTCTTGCTTTCTGTTGCTGGTGTTTTTATATCAATGATAACAGGGGTAGTTGATCCACGAATCGCACATACTATGTCAATCGCTCCTGTTAGCATTAGCTCGTCATTATATATTCGTTGCTCTGTGCTTATCAATTTATCTACCATTTTATCGTACCAGCCACGAAAACTGTTTAGGTAGCCTAATAGGCTTTCGTCAGGCTCGGGGAAGTATTCGTCTAGCATATGTAACTCACACAGTAAATGCACTCTTGTACCTCTCTCGCATGCGTTATGTAGTGTCACAGGGTTTATGTGATCGAAGCTAACGTATGGAGAAAATATACTTGTAACTCTGGTAAACTGTTCTCTTATGCTTTCCATTTGTATATCCTGGTTATTCTTTATGAAAACAACTTTACATTAATGACTAATTTTAGCACAATACATTTTTAATAATTTTTAAGGAGGCTTTTTATGGAAGTTGAAGAATATTTAAAGTTTTACGGTATCTCAAAGCAACGTTTTGGAGAGTTTTGCGGAGTAACCAGAATGACTATAAATAATATTTCCTCAAAACGTAAGCTAACAAGCATACCGTTAGCTCTTAGGATAGAGGAAGTGACTAATGGTGAGGTAAAAGCTATTAATCTAGTAGCCGATTCTTGCCTTGACAGATTAAAACTAGTAGAAGCATATAATAAAAAGGTGCAAGCATGAGAAGGCCTTTTAAAAATCGAAAACAATTAGTAGTATCAGTAGAACAGAAATATTTCGATTTTCTTATCCATAAGTGTATCGAACTATCGGAAGCAGAAGGATACCCGATATCTGTATCTGAAATTACCAGGCGAGCATTAGAGCATTACTTTCCGCTACCTGGCACAATGGATATGCTAGGCGAGGTTAATAACAGTAATAACAAGTATCAAAAGAGGTAAGTATGAATTTAGATTTTGAGCTAGTTGATTTTTACCCAGAGTATAGTAGCAAACATGCCACTCAGGGGACATTGCATATCTATATAAAGAGCATAGGATTAGATATTAGAGGAATTAAATATATAAGAAAGAACTCAAGCTCTTATGTATTTTTCCCCGATAAAAGAGGTTGGGATTGTGACGATAAGAAGTTTATTAGGTATTCTGTAATATCTTTTACAGACAAAGAAACATACAGCGGATTGATAACGGAGATTAGATTATTAATGGATGACTACTTTAAAACATGGGTAAAACCTGAAAATTTACCGACAACAAAAAAAGAAGCTTATGCTTTGTGGGTAAAAAACAACGATGTAAAATAATATTGGGTTAAGAATATATGAAAATTCCAAAAAATTATAAAGATATTACTGGTAATAGATATGGAAACTTAGTTGTAGAAAAATTTTCTCATACTCAAGCAGTTAAAGGTCAAAAAAAAAGAAGCCATTGGATTTGCAAATGTGATTGTGGCAATAGAATTATATTAAGTAGGAAAATTCTTTCAGAGAGAAGGGATAAAGAAAACCTTTCGTGTGGGTGTATTCCTAGAAACAGTACAAGTCCTAATTGCTGCAAGAGAGATTTACAAGAAGCTAAGGAAAGATGTTATTTAAATATATTGAATAAAGTAAAGCCAAACGGCGAATGTTTAGAGTGGGAGGGCTATTGTGAAAAAGGGATTACTCCAATGATTTCTTTTTTATCTAAAAAAATGTCTGTAAGAAGGTTTTTATGGATATATAGCGGTAAAGAAATAACAGATGAATCGAAAATATCGCATTCTTGTGGAAACAATAAGTGCGTTAACATTAAACACTTAAAGGGATTATAACATGGAATATTTAGAGAAAACAACAGATTATAATAAATTTAGTTTGATAGAAGGAAATAGAAAAATAAATAAAAACCATCTTCAAGCACTAAAAAAATCTATTACAGATAAAAATCTTTTACATTTAAACCCTATTTTAATTGATAGAGATTTTTTAGTATTGGATGGTCAACATAGGTTAGAAGCTTGTAAAAATCTTGACATACCAGTTTTTTATAGAATTATAGAAGATACAGAGCTAAGGGCGGTTTGGCAATTAAACACAAATAGGAAAAATTGGAAGACAGAAGATTATTTAAATTTCTATATTGAATGTATCAAGGATAAAAATTATATAGCATTGAAGGAGTTTATAGATAAACATTCACTTACACTAATTAAAACTTTTATTTTTTTAGGATTCAAATATAGAGCTAAAAAATATAAAGATACATTTATGCAGGGTGATTTTTGTTTTGATTTTGATATAGAAAATGTTGAAGATAGAATTTATAAATATAAAAATTTTATTGAATTCTGTGATAGTAGAGATTTAGATGGTTTTTCTTCTTTTTTGTTAGATACTTTTATTTTAGCCTTTTTAGATTTTATTGGTAGTAAAAAGATTCAATGGAATAAATTTTATAAACAAATAAAAGAACACCCTACTTTGTTAGTTAGGTGTTACAATAGATTTCAGTTTTTAGAAATGTTGCTTAAATTATATAACAAAAATAGTTCGTATAAAATAGAAATATCTGATTTATAAAGGAAAACAAAGAGGTGTAAAATGGAAATAGACAGACGAGCTTCAGTAGCAAAATTAAGAGAAGATATAATAAATGTGCTGAACGACAGTGGCGTAACACCTGAAGAGGCAGCGTTTGCCTTTGGGCTTATTTTAGGCACTACCTGTAAGCCTTACGGTGAAGCGGTGAATTTATCTACTCGTGATGGTAGAAAAGCCCTAGAAGGCTTTGTGTCGGACGGTATGAAGAAGGTACTTGAAGAGATCAAAAGACAAGAATTTAAAACAAAAAACGTAGAGGGTTAGTAATGGATAAACAAAGTAAACTTTTAGATAAAATGGGAATTAGTATAATAAATTTAATCGACGATGAAGAGCTTAATAAATATGCATCTAAATTTGATATTATTTATACTTTAATTGGTGCTTTAGCTAGCTGTTCCGTTAGTAATAGAATAAGAACACCTATCTTGCATGGGATGATAGATCAAATAGTTCCTAGCGTAGAAAAAATAGCATGTCAGACAAGAAATAAAGAGGTAGACGATGAGTGAGTGGATATCAGTAGAAGATCAGTTGCCAAAAAAAGGTGAACTAGTATTGGTTTTTTTAAATACTAAAAAGTACGTAATGAGTGAGTATTGTTCATCGTGGAATAGGGGATGCGGTGCGATGTTTGTAAGCAGTAAAACATTTATAGGGTGTGATGATGAAGCAACCTATTGGAGACCATTACCCACGCCACCAGAGGTTGACGATGAGTGAGGATTTTATAAACTTTAAGAAAGTTCCTAGACAAGATCGCCCTAAAATATTAGAGGAAATGTGTAAATTGGCTCTAAGTGATGACGAGACAGATAATGATACTAAAAACGATGCAAATTTTCTTTTAAAGATTATGGGAGTAAAAAATGGCTAGTACAACAGTACCAAGAGTTTTTACGTTTGATGATGTAGACTGTAAAAGAGCGGAAATACCGATACCACCAGCTTCATGAATATTTATTGCTGATGATGATTTTATGAGAATTAGAGAGCTTGCGTTAATAATTAACAAAAAGTATCCGAAAATGATCATCGACACATCGAGACAAAACAGCGTAATACCATTTTATACTGGTGAGCAAGTAATGGATTATCTACCAGCGCATCAAGATGATTACATGTGTGCTTTTATCAATTATAACATGTTATTTAAGAGTGGTGTTGAAATATTTGAAGCTTGCCGAGAGTTTAATAAAACAAAGTCATTACGTGTATTACCAACCATCGGCTTTAGCACATTAGCAAAAGATAAAGATGCATGCATTAAAGCTGGCATGGCTGATTTTATTACGTTGCCTTTTATTGATCAAAAGGTATGCCAAGTCATGCGTAACATCGAGTTATTGCAATGGGCTTTCCAGGGCAAGGGTTCATTAAAAACAACTGAATCATGTGCGGTAATGTAAGGAGGTATAAGATGGCTACAGTAGCAGCTAGATATTTAAGAAATGGATCTATAACATGGCGAGTGCAATTTAGAAGAGTAGGGTGCCCTTGGTTTTCTAAGTCTTTTACGTCTAAAAAGGAAGCAAGAGAATATGCCATAATGCACGAAGCTTCTTTCATTGAAAATCCAGAAAAATATATTAGAGATCAAAACTTTTTAGAGGATATGCGAAAAAGAGAGTTTAAAAGAAAGCCTAGAGGTCTTTAATCTAGGCTTTCAACTATATCGTATGGGATCCGTATGAGATCAAATTTATCTTGCTGTATCAAGCTTTTGATGGCAAGCAGCTTTTATGAAATTAAGTAGTTGTTAAAATGAAGAAGCCCCTAAAGAGCTGGTCTCTAGGGGCTATGTATTTTTTTGCTATTTCAATCCAAGTATTACTTGAACCAAATAACTTATCAAGTCTATGCTCAATACCAACAAAAAACAACAATCAAAGATAGACTAACATATCTGTGTAATCAGCACAATATGTTATTTGAAAAACTAAATGAAGTCTCAGACTTTAGCCTATCTTTGATTTTCCTTCAACAAAAAACGTAGTTAAAATATTAACTACTAGCATTATAAAGGAAAGTTTACTATGACATCATATCAATTAACTTCTGAAGTTACTGCAATAGGAGAAATCAGTGTGACAGGAAATGTAATTCCCTCTCATTGGTTGCAAGCTATAACATTCGATAACGGTAAGCCATATTTTGTAGCAGTAATGTTATTAAGTGAGATTAGATATTGGTATACACCAACTGAAATAGAAGATGAAGAGACAGGACTTGTAGTCAAAGTAAAAAACAAATTTAAGGCAGATTTTCTTCAAAGGTCTACAAAAAAATTAGCTGAAAAATTTGGTTTTTCAGAAAAACAAGTAAAGGATGCGTTACGCTTTTTAGAGAAAAAAGGGTTCATAAAACGACATTTTCGTACTATTTCATATGGTGATGGAATCGTAGCCTCTAACGTTCAGTTCATTGAGATTATTCCAGAATCAATAAGGAACATTCAAAAAATCCCTACCTATGGACGTGCAAGTCCTAGCGCCAGGACGTGCAAGTCCGAGGGGGAGGACACCCAGGGGGGGACGTATACAAAGAATACTACATCTATTACTACAAATATTTATAAAGTCAATGAAGAGGCAAAGCCTCAGTCAATGCCCTCACAGAAAAAGAAGATTAAGAATCCAATAGACTTTCTTGAAACATCAGAAGAAAAAAAATACTATCGTACTCTTATCAAGCTTGTTCCAGAGGAAGGGAAAAGTCTTGATCCTTCATCCGTGTCAGCATGGATAAAAGAGTTTGGAGTCTCTCGAGTAAAAGAATCAGTTATTGTGTACTGGGAACAAGTAGCTAAGTCTAAAAACGATGTAAAAGTACCAATTCCTAGAGAAGCAGGGGGTTATATTCGCAATATATTAAATAATCTTACGATAAAGCCTGAAAATGATAACACTAGAATGAATAAAGAATATGCTAAAGAGCTATCTAAAAATAACTTACATGTAAAAGCGTTGGATAAGTACGCTAAAATAGAAGCTGGCTCTTTCATTGATGAGATTTATTATAACGCACCACCAGAAGCCTTCAAAAAGTGGTTGAATGATAAGATTGAAGCATCAAAAGAATATGCTGCTTGATTAAAAAGCATTGACGTATATATAACTTTAATGTAACATGTATTGCATTAATGTTAACGAGAGGATAAACAAATGATTAAGAAAGAATACACTAGAGAAGATAAATTTGTAGATTTAGTAAACGATATTATCATTTTACTTGCCGATATCAGGAAAAATATACATAAGTCCATGAGTGGAAATAAAGCAGCAGCTAGGAAGGCAAGAGTCTTGCTTGTAAAGCTTGCAAAGAAAGGCAAATATTACCGAAGTCTTTCAATTATACATGTTCCAACGATCACGAAAGGATAATAACCATGCTGTTTTGTCTCCTAGGCGGCTTCCTTTACGTTGTCTTTGTCTGGGGGATATGTTTATTTGTTTCGCAACAATTGTTTAAAGATTGATGTTATTCAAAAGGGGGAAGGAAGGCTAATTAAATCCTCAAATTTGAAAGATAACGCCTAATCCATGAAAGTACATGGGTAATAATTAAAGCCTCAAAATAAGGCAGCAAACAGCCATTACGGCTATTTTAAAACAGGAGCAAAAACAGTGGAAAAACAGTGGAAAGATTCTAAGGAAGTAAGAGAAGCTAGTAAATGCATTAAAGAAGTAAGAACTTTTCTTTTAGGTGAAGGTAATTATAGGTTTAATTCAATTATATCAGCTTTAATAACATTGCTAGTTGAAGGACTAGATAAAGTTAATATCGAAAAAGAAAGACAGTATCTATATTCTACTATCATAAAGAGTTTACTTGATAAAATGGAAAATGATGATTTGACCTATGATCCTAAAACGGCTAGTGAATTTTTTACAAGTACCATTTGTATCAATAACGTTGACGATGACGTTGATGACAGAGAGAAAAAAGTTAAAAAAGCACTAGAAGCTTTGCTAAATATTTTTAAAACAGTTGAGTAAACATGCAAGAAGAAGAAGACGAAGAGAAGATATTTCATTTCGAACACGATGGCGAAGCAAGTGGTACGCTTATACCTTTTTGCCCTCACTGCTACAGGTATTGTCGTGCAGGTTATGACGATGGATCTATTACGTTAGGCAATAACGAAATAGATTGCGAGCATTGCGGTAAAAAATTCTGGTGTGAAGCCGATATTTCGTATTATTCACGGAGAGAGGAATAACATGAAAATTACGTATTATCACAAAAACGACGATGGAGGGGCTAGGATTGCCTCCTTTGGCATATACATCCCGCAATGGCATATGACCATAAACAATCTCTCTGTCATCAAAGGGAAGTCTTCAGGCTGGTTTGTTACCTTGCCCTCGTTTAAAGATAAAGATACTCAAGAATGGTGCAAAACTGTTGAATTTGATAAAGATGACGGAGAAAGATTTATGAAAGCCGTTTGTGATGCCCTAGAACTATATGCTAAAGTTCCAGGGGTAACTATTGTCTAATGAGATTTCAAAAGTTTAAAAAGTTTAAAAAGTTTGGCACGGCTACTACCAAATTCAAGAACGTGCCTATTGTCATCGATGGTTTTCGCTTTGATTCAAAGCTTGAAGGTCGTTACTATCAACAGCTTAAGATTAGACAGAAAGCTAATGACATAAAGTACTTTTTACGCCAAGTCAGCATTCATCTTACTGGAAACATACGCTATGTTGTTGATTTCGTTATATTTGAGAATGATAATTCTGTAAGGTATATCGATTGCAAAGGCTTTGAAACCCCTGTTTTTTTGCTGAAGAAAAAACTTGTTGAAGCTGAGTACCCTATTCATATCGAGGTAGTAAAATGAAAGCTTTTCCAAATATAGCATTCGATTGGTTTAGGTCGTTAGATGGACGTATTACTAGTTTAGCTTACGAACACGCTCGTAACTCAACAACTTTGTGTATTGGTATCAGAATAGAAAAATATCGTAGCGTAGAGCGATATATCGATATTGTTGGCTATGTAGAAATTACACATAATAGCGAGATCCTAAACGTTGCCATACCTGCTACCATCGAAGCTTACGACAGACAGCAAACAAAGCATACCAAAGCAAAAAAACCTATCCATAAAAAAACAACAACAGACTACCCAGACAGCTTTAACGAAAGATCAAAATTTAAACCTTTTGAGCTTATTGGCTCGCTTTGGATGAAAGATCCTAACAATGTCGGTGTAAAAAAACCATATCGACTTCTTCATGTACAAAAAAATAATTGGAAGACTTGGCTGCTAGTAGATGATCCGTTACAACACAAAGGAAATTAAACAATGGCTAAATTCGGAACATTTGAAAAAGTGGATAGTTCCAATATGGAACATACCAAAGAATATGAACCCTGTTATTATCTTGAAGATAATAAGCTAACTACCCATGAAAGAGCTTTAGTAGAAAGTGGTCGTTTAATTGGTAGCAAAATGACTGATACTACTATGAGACTTTGTATTGAATCTATTATTGAAAGTATTAAACTTGAAAAAAAAGAAGGAATTGAACCCTCAGAAATATTAAACAACCTAGAGCATACGCTAGTAAATTATATCTCCAAGGGTTAATTGTTTATCTATGTGAGTGCTTTTGCCTCAGCTCCATTGCTTTGAAATAAAAATAGCCGAGTAAAAAACCACTTGCCGTAAATCCGACATATATAAAAAAGTCTAACATACTTATACTCCTTTTGTGGAAAGGTACACATACACCTTTTCACTATACTTTTTTCATTGTTTTTTTAGGGCGATTGATGTCTATAACTCAATCGCCCTCTTTCTAAAGTGTTGTTACGCTTGGCACTACTTCTATCTCGTAACCTAACATTTTAATTAGCTCTAGTGTCTCTAGTGTTAACGTTATTTTGTTGGATATAGAGGCAAATATTTTCGCCTGCTCGCATACTGGGTAATACCAATCATTACCATATACGTTCTTGTGTTGTATTTGTATTTTCATCTTATATCTCCTCTATGAGTAGCTCTGTTAAACCCCATTTATCAGCGTTTAACGAGTTTTCACCATTGAGGTTTGGATATTGAAAACACCATCGTTTACCAAACTTTTCAAACATCTTATCCCTCGTTTCGTTACAAGTTCCATGTATCTTAACATAATTTTTGTTGTATGGAATATGATCAACCCCAAACGAAAAATACCAATTTTTGCTCTCTTCTTTATTAGTTTTAACTATTTCCACGCAATTATCTATAATTTCCCACGTTATACCATTATCATAATCGTGTGATCCTTTCATGAGTTCTAATACCTCAATGCATTCATCTTTTGTTAAATCTTCGTATTCTTCTAAAATATCGCTTAGATACCACTTTATTTCCATATAAGGGTTTTCTGTATTTCTATCTCTAATTCCGTCCATTATTTTTACTCCTTTATTGGTTATATTTTCTGTTTTCATCTTAATAACTCCTTTTGCTGAGTATTTATTTATGATTATCATTGTATAACAGGTTTACGTATTAAGTCAACAAGTTTACAAAATAAATTAATAATTGACTCTACAAACCACAACGTGTTAAAAACAAGGTATTACTAACCATATATAAAGGGGATATTATGGCTAAGACTAAGCCTGCACCTAAAACTAAGGTAAAAAAAGTCATTGGAAGACCTGTTATTTACACGAAAGATAAAATTGAGGAGCTAGCCAAGGATCTTATACAATGGTCAAACTTAGATGATAGTCTTGTATTGCGGGAATGGTGTTGCAATCACAATCGAGGGGATGACCTTTTCTATGAACTAAGAGAAAAAGAAAAACTATATAAAATAAGTACTTTTTCGCGTGCCGTTAATTATGCACGCACCAAGATAGGTAGTAGAAGAGAGAAGCTAGCAGGTGCAGAAGGGGGTCTAGATGCTGGTATTATTAGATCAACCCTCGCAAACTATGATAGAGAACACTTTAATAACATAAAAGAAATGAAAGCAGCAGGCGAAAAACAACAACAAGAACCTGTCATTGTTAAAGTCGTTAATTATAGTGATTCAAAAATAAAAAGTAAATCTAGCGGGGAAGATTGATCGTCTTTGGTGTGCCTTATCACGCACCCGCTTTTAATCTATAAGGAGATTAAGTATGGGAAATTTAATTGATCTGACAGGTAAAAGATTTAATCGGTTATTGGTGCTAAAAAGAGCCCCTAATCGCGGTAGGTCTACAATGTGGTTCTGCCGATGTGATTGTGGAACAGAAAAGATGGTAGGTTCTAATGTGTTAATCTTAGGAAGAACACAGAGTTGTGGATGTCTATGTCTTGAAATTAATTCTAAAAGAATGAAAGAAAATAATATTGGTCGTAAAACTCACGGACTAACCAATCATCCTTTACGAGCTATTCGCAAGGCAATGATTGATCGGTGTTATAATAAAAACAATAAATTCTATCGCTGTTATGGTGGTAGGGATATTTTTGTTTGTGACGATTGGCGCAATTCTTTAGAATCTTTTTACAAATGGTCGATTGATTCAGGATGGAAAAAGGGATTGTCTATAGATCGTATCAATAATGATGGTGTTTATTGCCCTCAAAACTGCCAATGGATAACAGTTGGCGAAAACAGTAGAAAGCCAAGGACAATGCATAAAGGTAAACTTAAAGAGGGAATAACTGATTTTTCTATTAAAAATAAATTGCAACACAAAGTGGCTAGAAAATTACTTGATGGTGATTTTACAAGTTGTCAAATAAAAGAATATATCTCTTTAGATAGAACAGGTCGTAGGTTTTTTTGGAGGAAATTTGAAAGAAATTAAACTTCCTGTATTTACTCCTCGTTGGTATCAAATTCCTCCAATGGAAGCATTGGATAGTGGTATAAGGAATGTATTGTTAATTTTTGGTCGAAGGTCTGGTAAGGATGTCTTTGCAATAAATTATATGGCAAAAGAAATGGCACGTCATGTTGGCGTTTATTTTTATATTTTACCTTCATATGCACAAGGGAAAAAAGTCATTTGGGATTCTATAACAAATGACGGTTTTAAGATGCTCGATTATATTCCCCCTGAATTAAGAGCACATACTAATTCCCAGGAAATGAAAATAATATTGAGAAATGGTTCTGTATTTCAAATTATAGGTTCTCAGAATTATGACAGCCTAATGGGAACCAATCCTAGGATGGTCGTCTTTTCAGAATTTGCATTACAGGAAAAGAAGGCGTATGAGTATATTCAGCCTATACTTGCAGCCAACCCTAAAGCAGTGCAAATTATTGTTAGTACTCCTAGAGGGCACAATCATTTTTACGAACTCTACATGTACGCTAAAACTAGTAAATTATGGTATTGTGATCTTAAAACAAGCATTGAAACCGGTGTAGTTAGTGAAGAGTTTATTGAGCGTGAAAAGGAACGTGGGGTAGAAATAGACCATATTCGGCAAGAATATTATTGTGATTTTTCTCGCGGAATTTCAGGATCGTACTATGGTAGAGAGATAGACAAACTCGAGCTTGAAGAACGCATTATGTTTGTACCTTATGAACAAGATATGCCAGTACACGTAACCTTTGACTTAGGTATGAATGATTTTACAGCTATAATATTTTGGCAAGTGTGCGGTCGTGAGATCCGTTATATAGACTACTACCAGAATCACAATCGAGGCTTAGAGTACTATGCTCTAAAGATGAGAGACAAGCCCTATATATACGGTGACATATGGTTCCCTCATGACGGCAAGGTAAGAGAGCTAGGCAGTGGTATAAGTCGAGCAAAGAGATTTGAAGATCTCATGGGTATGACGGTTAATATAGTGCCCGATGTAGGACTACTTACAGGTATAGAATACGGTCGTAAACTATTCCATCGTCTATTCATCGATGAGCAACATTGTGCCAAACCAAAAGACAAGGTAAACGGCATCGAGAAGGATTGCTTGCTTGATTGCCTAAGGAACTATCAAAAAGAGTGGGACGACAAGCGGGAAGAATATAAAGACTTCCCCCGCAAAAGCAAGTGGAATCATGGGGCTGATACACATAGATATGTAGCGATAGTAGTAGAAAAGGATCTAATGACATCAAACAATGATAGTAGTGTATCGGAGATAGTAGAACTTAATAGGTTGCACCGTAAACGTAATATTTGATATCAGTAAAGATAAAGTTTGAATTTAACAAGGGGTTGTAATGCCTACAAGCTTAGATCTACAGAGAGACTATAACGACTACTATACTTATGGGATCAACAGTTGGCAGCCGTGCCATACTGAGATGAACACAGACATCGAATATTATCTTGGCAGGCAATTTACCGATAGCGAGCTATCCGACCTATCTGAAGAGGGAAGGCAGGCATACATCTATAACTATTGTCAGCGCAACGTGCATCTGATGTTAGGCCATCAAATGATGAACCGCAAAGGTTTAGGGGTTCAGGCAGTAGAAGGCAGTGACGAGCAGACAGCAGATATTTTTGACAAGCTCATGTCTTCAGCAGCTACTAACGGCAGCTTTTATAATGTATTCACGGATTGCTTTGAAGATGAACTCATTACAGGTTTTGGCTTGTGTTCAATGTGGATAGATTACAAAGATGATATTGTCAATGGCGATGCAAGAATACGATGTGATCCCTTTCAAACCATAATGATAGATCCAAAATTTACGCAAATAAACCTTGAGGATTGCGGTTTTATACTTAGGCGTAACTTTGTTAACGAGGAAGAGCTTAAAGGATTACAGCCAAGCATAAAGGTCAAAGAGTTTAAGTCAGGCGTACCAGACCAGAAATTTAATTATATGAGCTTGTCGCGTAATAACTCAGGGCAAAAGATATATGCTTATGATGAAATGTGGACACGCTCAACCAAGAAGGCATCAATAGTAATTGATAGAGTCAATGGCGATGCTAAACGATGGTTAGGCAGTGATGAGGATTTACAGCGTAAACTAGCCTCTAACATGTTTTTAATGGAAACAAAAGTCAACATGCCTAGCGTTAAGTATACCTCTTTTGTAGGCATGGAGCAAGTATATTATGGCGATGAGCTTAGCGGTATTGACGATTATCCTTTCGTACCTTTCTTGGGTGTATACAAGCCTCAATATGAGAACTTCAAATACAAACTTCATGGCATTATAAGACCTACTAGAGACCCCCAAGACAACTACAATAAGGTACGTAGCAAACAAGATGATATCTTAAGATCAATGCTATACTCATCATGGCTAGTTGAAGAAGGGGCATTAAAGAACGCCGAGGATGCCTTTAAAGCTGGTACTGGTCAAGTATTAGTACTTAAAAAGGGTGCTAGTATTAACTCTGTGCATCAGATACCGCACAGAGACCTACCCCAGGGTTTGCCATATATGACCGAGCAGCTAGGAAAGGATATCTTACAGCTACCTGGCTTAAACGAAGAATCACTAGGAGTCGCTGAAGGTGGTAACACAGATATTAGTGCAAAGCTAGGACAGCAACGAGCTTCTAGCGGAGCAATAACAACACAAAAGTATTATAATAACCTTGATATCTCAATGACTTTAGTAGGTCGTAAATTGCTTAGGATGTTTCAGGTTAATTATGATGCCGAAAAGATAAAGCGTATTACAGATATGGATCCTACCGAGGAGTTTTTTGATAGGGATTTTGGCAAGTATGATGCAGTAGTCAAGCGACAAGATCTAACAGATACTCAAAGAGAGCATACATTTAGCCAAGCACTACAGATGAAGCAAATAATCGGCGAAGAGTTCCCCACAAGTGTAGTTATAGATACGATGCCGATATCAGGTATAACAAATGTAAGGGAGGCGTATGAGCAGCAAGCACAGCAAAAAGCAGAGCAAGCCAAAGGAGTACAAGAGCAAGAAGAAATTAATAAGAGACTTATTAATGCCGAGATCGTTCACAAACTTTCCCTGGCAGAGCAACAGCGTGAGACTGCGGTATCTCGTCAGGCGTTGGCTATCCAACATCTTGCGAACAGTGAAGCGGATCATGCTAAAGCTACGTTAGATAACATCAAATCGGTAAAAGAAATCGAGAACATGAAGCAAGACCAGTTGATCAAGGTAATGGACTTCATCATGACATTGCAAGAACAATCAAGGATGAACGCTAAACTAGACGTCAAAGAGACTAGCAAGCAGAGCGAGGAAGATATGATGGCAACTAACCAGATGAACAAGCAAGGGCAAGATCCCGCAGAACAGGCACAACAAATGGGGCAGCTATCAAGTTTAGCACAGCCTAACCAAGGACAATGATAATGAGCGAAGAGACCAAGAGAATAGAATCAGATGAGATAGTTGAATTTATGTCGGAACTGCTCCACGAAGAATGGGTACGTTGGGCAGAGCATTTAATGGAACATGAGAACCTGAGCGAAGAACGCATTGACAAATGGCAAGAATTTTTATGTGACTACGATTTATTATCTGAAGGAGCAAAGAACATAGACAGGGAACACGCACAGAGCATGTTTATAATGATTGTTAACAAGTTCCCCGAGTTGGTAAATGCGTTAGTGCTTAAAGACAAAGAAGAGGATGTAAAGGATGCCTGAGGCTATTCTTATTTTTGCATGTTTAGGATTATTAGTATGGGCTTTATGTAAGGCAGTTAAATAATGGTTGGAATATTAATACAGAAGGGTTCATCGGCAGAGAAAGAAGTAGAAGAGCTTTCAAGAATAGAAGCCGAGAAGATGGCTAAAGATGGTGTTGAGAAGATTGCGGAAATGTACTGGAAGAAATTTAGTATCAATGAATTTTGGGTAGCGTTCTACGGTAAGCAGGATAGGATTAGCAATAAGATAAACATAGCAACACGCATGTACACAGCAAAGACCAAGCCTAAAACCAGAATGATGGGTTGCCAACTATGGCATTTTATCATGTCAGCAGGCGTTAAAGAACTAGAGTGGATACTACCCCTAGAGGATAGAGACCAGACAAAGAGTTACACAAAAGGAAATTCGCTAATACGAAGATCCTTGTATGAGACAGAGAAGTTACTAGGTATGCCAATAACAAGCAGACCTAGGTAAGTAATTAATTATTAGGAGTCGCTCCCTTATATACCTTGACTATTCAAGTGTATGAAACGCGTTACAAATAGGAGTCATGAAATGACAGGTGAAACAGGTGAAGGCGTTACAGTAGAGCCAGTCGCTACGGTTCAAGAAGATAACAGTAACATAAGCCAGGAAGAGAACAGCGAAAAGAGTTCTACAGAAATCAACTTAGGTCGTATGCGTGAGAAATACGAAGGGGAAATTGCAGCTAAGAATCAGCAGTTAGCAAATCAACAGATACAGTTGAACACGATTTATAGCCAACAGAACACCCAGCCCAAGGTTGAAGAGAAGAATTTTTTCACTGGTAAAGACGGTGCTGACGTACCTACTTATGACGATCTAAAAGAATTTGAGGCAGACATTGAAAAAGGTTATGCCAAACATAATGATCAGATTAGGAAAGATTCGCTATCTTTAAAGTATCCTAATTATGTTGCTATAGTTGAAAAATATGAGAACGAAGTACCCACGGCAATAGTTAACGCAATAAAGAAGTCAGGAGACCTAGAGGCAGCAGTACAGGCTTGCATGGCAACACCAGGCTATATTAATGATAAGGCAAATAAGACTATGCATCCTAACGCTCAAAAGGCATTAGATAACATTAATAAGCCAAAGTCGCCATCCTCATTATCATCTAGTGGTTTAGTTAGTAAAAACTCTAAATTCATGAATATGAGCAGGTCAGACCGTGCTACATTGCGAGAGAAGTTTTGTCGAGGGTAAAACCAAAAAGAGGTTTTAAATGGGAAATATTACAAGTACCGGTGAAGTTGCTGATGCAATAGGCGTATGGTATTCACCATCGCTTTTAGATGTAGCAGTATCTAAGTTGATACATATGCAATTCGGCATGAAGAAAAGTCTACCACAAGGGCATGGCTTTAAGATACGTTTTGGACGTTTTGAGGAATTAGACGAAGCTACAGCAGCTTTATCAGAGACCACAGATCCAGACGGGCAAACAATGGTTGTGACACGTATGGATGCTATACTTGAAGAGTATGGTGACGTTGTTATAATTACTGATGCGGTTAAAATGACTGTTAGCGATCCTGTTTTGAATCAAACAAACAAGCGTTTGGGTGAGCAAATGGGTAGAACTCTCGATACTCTAACCTTAGATGCTTTAGTTGCGACAGGTTCCGTTTACCAATGTCAATACGGTGGAAACGGTAATGCAATCACAGAATACACCCAAGAAGACGGTGACGAAATTATTGATACCTTACTTAATGTTGATGCAGAGATGTTCACACCAGTAGTTGAAGGTACAAATAAATTTGGAACAAGTCCTTTAGATGAAAGTTATTGTACAATGGCACACACTAAGTTGTACAAAGACTTAAAAAAAGTATCTTCATGGGTACCAAAGAATCAGTATCCTAACCAGTCAAAATTCTATATTGGCGAGCGTGGATATACTGATAACAACAGATGGTGTCTTACCTCCAAAGGTTCAGTTGATACAAGTGGTGGATATGATATCTATGACTTTATCACTACTGGTGTAGATGCATACGGTGTTGTTGACATGGAAGGGGAAGGATTTAACGAGCAAGGTATGGACGGAAACGGAAACATCATGCCAGCCCAAACAATCTATACAGCCCCAGGCGGTGCAAGCGATAGACTAAACAGAAAGCATAGTCTAGGATGGAAAGCTTACCATGCATGTAGAATCCTTAATGACAATTGGCTCCTTCGTGGTCGTTGTTCATTAGCAGCATAAGGAGGTAATTATTATGCAGAAGATACAATTTATGGTGGAATCGGCAGGAACAGCCGAGAACTTTGAGTTTGGCTATGAAGCGACTCATATTAAGGTAACAAACCTTACACAATATGCGACAGATACTAAGATTGTTGCGAGTGAATTTTGGAGAGGTCAGACTGATGATTACTCTTACAACACCTTAGGTGCTGTAGCAGCGATCAACAAATCTATCTCGACAAGCTCTGGTTTTAAAAGAGTAGCCTACGATCAAGATAATATTACTGGTGCTCCTACAACTATCAATGATGTCACCGATGCTAGCCCTGCGGTTGCTACTACTACAGCAGCTCATGGTTATACAACAGGCGATAAAGTTCGTATACGTAGTGTAGTTGGTGATATGGGTACAACTCTACTTAATGATAATGTTTATGTTATTACAGTTTTAACATCGACAACATTCTCATTACAAGCCCCTCGTGGCGGTGCTAACATAGATACAACAGGTTTGGTTTATACTTCAGGTGGTCAAGCATATAATATCACTGAAGCAGTCGACAATACCAATAAGATTAAATACACTTTTGGTACTAATGTCATGGGTGCAAACAGCGATATTCTTATGATTGAAGCGGAAGTTTGTGACGTTTGGGATAACCTAGGCGATGCAGCAGATTTCTAATAATAGATTTATAGGGAGTAGCGAAAGCTATTCCCTTATTAACAAAAGGATATATTATGGCAGTAGAAAAGCCAAGGATAGCAGGAAAGAAAATTGAAGTAGGACAAGCTTTAGCCTCTAAGAGAGCTAAACGAAGAGAAGGATACGTAAAAGAAAACGATCCTCATTACTTACCTGAAGGTTGGGAAGATGATTTAATTGAGGCTACATTTCGTTTCCCAGAGTGCGAAGGCGGTTTATATACAGCAACACCATTAGGATACTTATTAAATATAAGAGACGGTGACACTGTTCAAGTTCCTAGAGTAATTGTTAAACTCATTAATGCTGAGTGTAAAATATGGAAGCGTGACAGGGTTCAAAAAGATCCTGCACAACCTTCAAGATGGGCGAAGAGCAAAAGTAAATTTAAGCGTAGATGTTATTTTGAGATACTAGGAGCTATCTAATGGCACTTGGTTTATGGACACTAGGCTATATAAGGGATGCAACAAGGCGTTATGCCAAGTTAAAAGATTCGGTAGCTTTTACAGATGCTAATCTTGACAGAGCTATCAATCAATTTTACATGTTACGTTTTGTTCTTGATGTGAAGCCTATGGAGTTGCAAGACACATGGACATTTTCAACGGTTGCTGCAACTGATACAGAAACTATTGATGATGATACTATAGTTAGCATAAAAGATTATGGTACTGTAGATGGATATGATCTTAAGATATTCTTTGATTACAAGGTATGGCAAGAGATATGGACACCTACAGCAACAGTAGCAAATAACAGACCATATCAGGCTTTATTTTATGGTGGTGAGCTTATAATGAGGCCAACACCTGATGCGGTATATAGCGTTATTATCCCTGCATGGGTAAGACCACTAGAGTTAGTTAATGTTGATGATACTCCAAGCCGTGAAGAATGGGGCGAGGCGATAGCCTGTGGAACAGCTAGAAATCTTGCGGGTCAATTTGGTGATGAGAAGCGTTATGCTTTTTTAACTGGAATCTACGAAGACCAAATAGCTAAGATACAGGGCAAGGCATTAGAACAACATGCTGTTAAGAGAATAACGCCTAGATGGTAAATATAAATAACTAAGGAGTAGTGATATGGCATGGGTGGCTGCACAGCCAGCAGGAAGTACAACACTTCCCAATGGTGCTGAATATATTAGAAATAACAACTCTGCTGTACAGGTTGTTTTAACTGCTGCGAGATTGGCAGCAGGTACGGTTATACCTAGTATTTTCGTTACTGGTGGAGTAGTTAAGTCATGGTTTTATAGTGCCACAGCCCCTACTAATTGGACGGAAGTTGCATTATTAGGAGACACATTACTAGCTATAAAAGGTGGAACTACTTACACGACAGGTGGTGCTACAGCAGGAACATGGACACAGCCAGACCATAAGCTGCTAACTGCTGAAATGCCTAAGCATGCACATGAGTACGGAGCATATACAGACATGACAGCAGGGCCAGGAGGTCGTATATCTTTATCATTAGTAGGAGTATTAACAGCTAGAAAGTCTACGGAGGTGGGAGCTGATGGGAATCATCACCACGGCGACACGTATCGTCCAGCAGCGAGAGTTGGTTTAGTCTGTTCATTAAACTAGGTATAATATGAAAAGCAAAGAAGAAATACGAACCGAAGAGATAGAGAATAGATATTCCGTTTTATGCAAGACATGTAAATATTGTAGGGATAGGGAAAGACCTGGCCTGGTATCAAAGGAAGAGCCTTATAGATATAAGATATGTTGTAAGCTACCTCCTAGTGTAGACGGTTTTCCAGTCGTTGCCGAAGATGATTACTGCGGTGAACATAAGTTCTGGGAGGAATCATTAAATGAGTAAATTACAGGATGATGAAACTATGAAAAAAAAGAATAAAGAACTTGATAAGATGACTAGTGATGTGTCGGTAGAAGCTACTATTGATGTAGGCATAGACAAAGTAGAGGCAGTTACAATTATGCACATGGACGATATGAAACTAGTAAAGTCAACAACACCTCAACAATGTAGAACTTGTCGCTTTTATAAAGATCCTTCATGTTGTCTTAATCCTCCAGTATGGCGAGATTATAACAAGCGTTATGACTTTGTAAAGACAGTCCCCCATCAATGGTGTGGTCAATGGGAAGTAAGGAATGTTAAGTAATGGAAGATGTTAAGAGTACCTGTTTGAAAGAAGATTGCCCACTTTGGAAAGAGTATGGCGAAAAGTGCCCTAACTATATAGAAACTGTATGGATAAATGAAAACAATAGTCAGCCGAAAGTTTTAGAAGATTGTGCAGTCAAAAGAACGGTAACTATCCTAATGGAGATACATAATCAGATTGCAGGAATAAAGCAATACGCTTCACAGACTAGAACGGTATTGGATAAACTATCAGAATCTAGCAATGAGTTTATGATCATACAGAGTAGAGAGCAAGAGTCGATAGATAAGAGAACAAGAAACATCGAAGTAGTAACAAAGAAGTTAGTTAAAAACCTTATTGAAGCTAAAGACTTAGTAAAAAAGGTAGAGGTTAAATAATGACATACGAAGCGTTTGGGGTATTTGATTTTAGAACTGGTATTGATTTATCTATGGAGCCTTGGAAGATACCATCTGAAGCTTACACAGATATTAATAATGGATATCTTAGGCGTGGTGTATTAAGTAAACGTTTAGGTCAAAGTGTATTTGGTCAGCTTGGCAAGTTTTCTACAGGGCAATCAAAAGCAAGTCCTTCGCCAATTCACCAAACAGGAAATTCATTATTTAAACCAGTAATACCAAGGTCGTTAAGTTTTAAAACAGGAGCAAAAGTTGCTCGCGATGATGGTGAAGGTAATATAACTGGTGACGTAGCAGCAGTTGGCGGTGCTGTAGTCAATACTATAGATTATGTAACAGGTGCTTATAACTTTGACTTTGATGCAGCTCCAGGGGCGGTAATTACTACAATAGCTTATCACTATGAAGTTGACGAAGATACTAGAGGTATCTTTAATTTTAAGCGTTATACTGGAAGCGATTTACTTGTAGGAGTACAAAAGAAAAGAATTAGTGTTTGGAATCCTACCTATGAATATTTTGCTAACATACCTGATGCTGCTGGTGCGTATGATCATTTTAATAGCACTGAGCTAGCTTCATCGCATTCTTTTAATGATATCTTATGGATAACTACAAACGAAGCCTCCGACAATATATGGACATATAACGGCACTATAATGATAGATCAAACTACGGCAGGAAACCTAAAACTTGATACAGCAGGAACAGAGAATATATTTACAGCGTTGCATGTTTTTTCATGGAAAGAACGAATATGTTTATTGAACACAGTTGATGGAGCAGGAGCAGGGACAAGGCATGGCAATAGGGTTATATGGTCATGGGCTGCTGCTGATCCGTTAAGTGGCACAGGCTTTCAATGGGATATACCAGGACACGGAAACTACAACGATGCGTGGACTAGTGAAAACATTATTGATTTTGCTTTCTTAGGAAACCAACCAATCATAGGTTTTGAAAATAGTATATGGACATTAGACTATACCAGTGATCCAAACTTACCGTTTGCATGGAGACAGTTACCGTCAGTCATGCAAGTATCATCAACACACGGTAGACTTACATATGACAACTTAATAACGTTTGTTGGTGGAAAGGGTATCGTAGCATGTAACGGAAACTCAACAACCATAGCCAATGCTAAAATACCTGATTGGGCATATAGCGTAGATCAAACGGATATAAGTTTATGTTATTCAATACGCGATGATAATTTAGACCAGGGATTAACAGCATATCCATCAATAGACACTTTATTTCCTAATAATCAAATATTAGTCTACAACTACGAGGAAAAGTCATATTGCTACTACACGATGAATGCAAAATGTTTTGGTTATTGGCAAACAAATAATGATCCTACTTTCGATTATTTTTCAGGGGTTGCTTTTGATGATTTATCATCTATGAATTGGGGACATTCGTCATTACAAGCAGGATTCCCAATGATTCTTAGTGGTTGGGAGAAAGGTTATGTATATCAAATTAATGACTATCGCATAAATCGAGATGAAAATAATTGGTTAGAGAAATTAGAATTAAGCGGTCATTCACCTCAACCATATGCTTTTAATTGGGAGACAGGGCGTTTAAATCCTTTTATAAACAAAGGGTTGAAAGCAGTATTAGGAAGAATAGATATATTATTATCTGCTAATGATGCTGCTGAGTTTTCAATAGAGTTCTATTCTGATATGTATGTCAATTCATATATGAGAAAGACTGTTAACTGCTCTACGGATGAAGGATTAAAAAAGGTATGGAAGTCAATACTAGTAGATAACGAGGCTAACTTCCATCGTCTTAGATATTATTTATCAAAATCTCAATTGTTAGATCCTATAAAGAGTAATCAGCAAATTAAGATACATGGCGTTATATATTGGATGAAACCAGGCGGTGAAATAGTATGAGTACTCTTCCAAATGATTTATCGTTACCTGATGATCCTAAAGAAATGCGAGATCTTTTAGAAACTCGTTGGAATGATATAGTTCGTTATATGAAAGGAAGAATAGTAGATTATACACCAACAATATATGGAAGCACAACAGCAGGGACAGTTACATATACAGGTCAAAATGCTGTATATTTACGTCAAGGTCAGATGGTAGATTATTGGTATGCTATTGCTTGGTCTGCATGGGGTGGCGGTGGTGCTGGTGCAATAAGGCTTACGCTTCCTTTAAAGGTTTGGAACTCTGATAGTGATTTTTGGGTATCTTCATGTTCAGCAGTTAATGTTACATTTTCTAATGTTGGTGATACTGTTTGTCATGCAATAGGTGTAAACGATACATATTATGCTGATATTACTAGTTCTGGAAATAATAGAGCCTTGGGTTATATCCCTGTTCAGGCAGCAGGTACACTTAAAGGCCATATTAGATACTTAGGGCAGCTAGACTACTAAAAGAATTGATACTATGTTATGTATCTGGTAAAAATATATTTTAAAAAGAGGTTTAAATATGGGGTTTTTTAGCGCTACAAAACAGAAAGTTAAACAACTTGAGATGCTTACTCCTGAGCAAAGAGGCACGCTTAAGAAGCAGCTTGAACTTTCAGGAATGAACATGGATGATCTTTTCGGGCAAGGCAGTCATGTTACAGAATCAGAAGCATATCAAAAAGGTATGGGCGCTTTAGATCAAACGCTTGGTGATTTTGATCCAACAAGGATACAAGATTCATTTCAGCAAGGCGTTGCCAATCCTGCTAGGCAGAACTTCCAAGAGCAGACAATACCAGGTATAACGGAAAGATTTGCTGGTACAGGTGGTTTAAGAAGCGGTGCTTATTCAGGGCAGATGCTTAAAGAAGGTCAAAACCTTGAAAGTGGATTAGCTGGTAATTTATCTAATATGCTAATGCAAGGCGAACAACAGCATAATCAAATGAGAAGTCAGGGCATCAGTCAAGCATTGCAATATGGTTTAGCACCCGAAGAAGAAAAGAAGAACTTACTAGCAATGATGCAAGGAGGAATGAATACACAAGCCTTCCAGAATCAGATTATACCAGGACAAGCAAGCGGATTTAGTAGTATGATTGGACCTATTGCTCAGGCAGCAGGAACAGCTTTTGCTGGGCCTGTAGGTGCAGCAGCAGGTAAATTTGTTGCAGGTGGATTTGGTGAGAAATAAATAAATAAAGGGGTAATGATATGCCATTAGGGGCAATAGTTACAGAGGGTGTACCTTCACTATCTCAAGTGGTAGGTAAAAGTCTTGGTACTGGTATTGGTACTGGTATTGGCGAAGGTCTTAGCTCTATGATGAAAGACAAAAAAGATAAGTCACAAGGCATGGCAGCAGGTAAACTATCAGGTCTTACAGGCGAGAACTTAGAAGCTTTTGCTTCCATGAGTCCGAAAAACCAAGAACTTTATATGACTAGAGAATCCAAGAAAAAAGAAACTTATGATCCTGAGAAGCTAAATAATCTATATAACAAAAAGTATGGTATCTTGGATGACTCTCAACTTCTTGGCGATAGTCAAGAATCAACCTTGGCAAGACAGAAGAAAGAATCAATAATGACAAGTGCAGAATATCTTATAAGCATTGGAACTCCTGTTAATACAGCTATTCAAGGAGGAGAAAAGGCATATAATGATAATCAGGAATCAATAGCTAGAGCTCAACAAGAGACAGCTCAAAAAGAACAATCTACGATTAATCAGGCTAGAGAAATAGTAGATGGTCAAACTTTTCAGGAAGGTCTTGCAGTTATGAAAACCCCTGAAGATAAATTTCAATTTGCAAAAAGCAGAAATTTTAGTGATGAGAAAGCTTCCAGAATTGCAGAGGGTGACTACGATCCTGCTTTAGAAATTAAAGAAAAAAAAGAAATGGGTTCTATAGGTAGTCTTGTTGCTGCTATTCCTAAAGACTTACCTGAAAGTTTTCGTGAAGATATAGTTGATACTATGATTTTATTAAAAGCTAATAAGAAGTTGTTTACAGAAGATGGAGTTGAGAAATTAATGGAAGCTGGACTATCAGAATATGATGCTAGAGCAAACCTTAATATTACTCGTGTTGCAACAGATGATGAAATGAAGCAAGCTAAGGCAAAAGCACAATATAACGAAAAATATACAAAAGAAGTATTACGTAGTATGGGTTTAACAAGCAAAAAATAACAGGCAAAAAATGAGTATTAGCGATGAACTTATCAGACAAGCAATGGCACAAATACCTGTTTCTGGACAGTCGCAAGAAGCAGAAGAGTCGCAAAGCCCTTCTGTTAATGACTATGTTAAACAAATGCTTCTTACTCCGCCAGATACTGTTGGCTCTCGTATTAGTGGTGGCTTTCGTGGTTCTGCTACTGGTATAGCTGCTGGTCTTATAAGTGGAAATGGTATAACTCTAAATGAGTTAAAAGCTCGTGGTGTTAGAGATCCTAACTTCATTATGGATAGCATAGAAAATGTAGCTGCTGCCATAGGTGATATTCCTGCTATGATTGCGGGTGGTATTGTCGGTAGTGCTGGTGGTCCTATTGGTGAAGTTGCGGGTGCTTTTGCTACACCTGAAGTTATCAAGTCTATCTATAGAGAATATCTTAATGCGACAGAAGGAACTGATAAGCCTTTTACTTTTGGTGACTTTATTAAATCAACAGCTAATGTTTTTAAATCAGGTGCAATTGCTGGTGCTGAAGGTGCAGCATTTGGTGCTGTAGCTAGAGTTATGCAACCACTAATGGGAATGAAACAATTTAAGGGATTCTTTGAAAGTGGTGCTGTTAGGTATTCATCGGCAGTTGAAAAGGGTGCTGAAAAGCTAGGTATTGATCTAATAAAAACTCCTTTACATACTCTTGAAGAGAGCGTTGTAAATAATATTCTTAAGAAATCAAGTCCTATTAGAGGTGGAATTGCTAGTGCTGTAGATGCAGCAGTAGGAAAGATCCCTACAGAAATAGGAAAGAGTGCTGCTCGTGGCAGTCTTAGTGTAGCAGCAGAAACGGCAGCCTTAACGACTGTATCATCAATGCTTGGTCAAGGTGATTTCTCTATAGAATCTTTTACTAGAAACTTAGCCGTTCTACTTCCATTTAAAATAGGTCACGCTTTTGCTAATAAGATAAAAGTTTTAGCTACTGAACATGGTTTAGATAAAATACTAAAAGAAATAGATAAAGCTGACAGCGAAACCGAAGCAAATAAGATACTACAAATAACATATCAAGAAGGTACTAGCAAAGAAACACGACAACAGAAGCTAGAGCGTAAAGGATTACAAGAAACAGAAAAAGGCAAGATAGAAGTTAAAGAACCTACACCTAGCAAAGAAACTATTCCACAAAGAACTACTAGAGGTTTTGAGGAATTAGAATATAAAAAAGTAGATAAAGAACTTATTGCCGAAGAGAAGCGAAAGCAAATAGAATTAAAGAAACGTGCAGATGATGAGGCTATACTTTTAGGAGCTAGCGAAAAGGCAAAGAGACTAGCAAGGAGAGAACCAAAACCATCTATTGATCCTAGAGGTGGTGAAAGATTTCAAGATAAACTAGAAGCTGAAAAGAAAAGGCTCGGTGATTTTGAGGTGGGAGAACGTATCACAAATAATAAAATACGCGATGGAAAAATTCTTAAGAAAAATAAGCAATATGCTGAAATAGAAACACCTGATGGAAAAATAAAGCGTCGTCTTATATCTGAAATGTTTACTGAGTTTATTCCTGAGGAAGTACAAAAGAAAGCTGTAGAGCGAGTTAAGGCAGAAGAAGAAGCAAGGAAAGCAAAGATAAAAGAAGAGCGTTTAAAAACTATTAAAGATCAAGGCGAGAAACTTAAAACTGAAAAAGCTTCTGAGTATGCTCCTGGATACGTTGTAGAATTTCCAATGAAAGGCGAAATTAAGACAGGAAAAGTAACAAAAGTTGGCGATAAGACAGTCTCTATATATGATCCCAAAACAAAGAAAACTCATATCAGAAAGAAAGAAAACATCAAGGTCATAGATAAAAGTAAAGGTTCAGAGCCAGATTTATTTAAGTCTGCTAAGAAAGCAGAAGAAAACGGAAAAGGACATTTAAATGCTAACGACTGGGTTTATTCTACAAAACTTGATTCTAAAGGCGAACCAGTTAGAGAAAAGGTTGCTGTAGCAGATGATGTTAAAAGTAGAATGTCACCTAAGCCATCTAAGCCTATAGGTAGAAAGAATATTATAGAGAGTATTGAAAGGTTATTTAAGATACCTATTAGGAAAGGTTCTATAGAGGGTGATCGTACTGCTGGTATATTTAAATCTCATGAAAGAGTTATTAGAATTAAAGAAGCTTATGATCTAGATTCAACATTTCATGAACTTGCACACGATATTGATAAGAATGTATTTGGTAGAGATTTTAAAGAAGGATCATATGACGAACTAGAACCTTACCGTCATGAGCTTGAAGATATAGCAACTCCTGCTAAAGAAGGTCAAGACCCTATCTCTGAGGGTCTAGCAGAAGGTGTTAGAATATGGTTACAAGATAAAGCCTTATCAGAAGAGTTAACACCTAAGTTTAAAAAATATTTAGAAAAAATATTAGCAGAAGATTATACAGGTACTTTAGAGCCTCTTAATGAAATAAGTAAACAATATGAAGGCTGGAAAAATCAGAGTACCAGAAATAAATATCTTGGAGAAATGGACAATACTGTTCCTGCAACTATTCCAGACAGGGTTAAAAAATTCCTAACTAAAGAAGGCTTCTCTGAAAAGATGGGTCAAATGTGGTATGACTTTAAGGTTAATTTTGTAGATAAATACCTTGGTGTTGAGTTTTTTAGTCCTTCTGCTTATAGGAAGATGAGAATATTAGCAGGAATTAACGGTAAGATAGAATCATTTATGTTGCGTGGTACGCATGATTTTAATAACCCTTTAGATGTAACAGGAAAGGGATTACAAGAAATCATTAAACCTTCTGTAGAAGTGGCAGAACTTGGACATAGGGATTTAGATGTATATTTAGTAGCTAGAAGGGTTGAGGCTTTAGCAGGAAGAGAAAAAGAAGTTAACACACAGATGTCATTAAAAGATGCTAAAGAATTAATTGGAGATTACGAAAAGAAATATCCTCAGTTTAAGAAGACAGCCGAAGAATTACAACCTTATCAAGATTCATTACTTAGAAACCTTGTTGATTCAGGAATACTAAGCGAAAAACAATACAAAGATATCAAATCAAAAGATGATTTTTATGTTCCTTTATACCGATTAGTAGAAGCAGCAAGTCCAGTAAAGGGAATGAGAAAGATGTCAAGCCTAGAGGCTTTTCAACCTATTAGAACGATTAAAGGCGGAAAAGAAATCTTTAAAAGTCCTACGGAAAGTATCTATAAAAACACAGCTATGTTTTTAGAAGTTGCAGAGAAGAATGGAATATTAAAACAACTACATGAAGATTTAATCGGCAAAGAAAATATAGGTAGTATATTTGAGGGATTAGATAGCAAAGATACTTCTAGGGCTGAATTGATAAAAAAAGCAACAGAGTTAACAGGTGATGCTAAAGAGGTTTATGAAGGTGTTAGTAAAGAATTATTAGAGGCAGCTTTAGATCAAACTGCAGTACAGAGCGAAGGCAATACAGTAAAGATTTATATAGATGGAAAGCCTCAAATGTTTGAGGTAGATGCAAGATTGCATAAAGCTATTAAGGGGATGCGTAGAGAAGAGATCCCAACAATGCTAAAGATGTTAGAAATGCCTGCTAAAACACTCCGTATTGGTTCTACTATTACACCAGATTTTATTATAAGGGCAGGGGTAAGAGATGTACCAGAGGCATTATTTAAGACACAGTATGGCATAACTATTGGTGATATACTTAATGGATACAAGGAAGCTTATAAAGAAGTTACAGGCAAGGGAAGCGAGCTATTCGATCAGCTTAGAGCTTCTGGCGGTTCTCATTCTGGTTTTGCTTCTTTAAATAGAAATCATCACATTAGAAACATGAATGAATTAGCAAGAAAGCATATGTCATTAAAGAATGTAATCTTTAATGAGAAGATGGGTTTACAGACTCTATCAGAGATTGTTGAGAACGCTCCTAGAATTGCAGAGTTTAAGAAAGGATTAGAAGTAGAAAGAGCTAAAGCCGGTGGTAAAATTGATAAGGCAGGTATAGAGAGAGCTGCTCTAGCAGCTAGAAGTGTTACAATGGATTTTGCTAGAATGGGTAATTATATGAGTGTATGGAATAGGATTGTTCCTTTTGCTAATGCTCATATGCAGGGTTGGGCTACATTCTTTGAAGCATTTAAATCAAAATTACATAATGGTGTATTTACTTATAAAGATACTATATTACCAATACAGAGACTTGCTACATCGATGGTATTACCATCGATTGCTCTTGCAACTTTAAACGCAGGGCAAAAATGGTATCAAGAAGTACCTCAATATCTAAAAGATAACTTTTGGTTATTTAAATTCCCCGGTACAGACAAGATTTTTAAAGTACCTAAACCTTATGAGATGTCAGTAGTAGCCAATGCTTTTGAACGACTTATTGATTATCATAAAGGTAATGATCCTAAAGCTTTTGAAAAGTGGTATAAGCATTTATTTAGTTTAACTGTTCCTTTATATATGCCTGCGATGGTAGCTCCTATGGTTGAACATTTTGCAGAGAGAACATTATTTACAGGTCGTGATCTTATTCCACAGAATGTTAAAGGTATGCTTGGTAGATATAAATCAGGAGTATACACAAGTGAATTTTCTAAGAAGGCATCTAAAATATTAGCTAGAATGTCAGGGAATATAATAGATACACCACCTGCTGTCATTGATAACTATATTAGGGCATGGTCTGGTTCTATGGGTCAGTATGCTTTAAGTGCGGTTGATTGGACGATGAATGCAACAGGAATAACGGATACTGTTAAACCTGATAAAAGGCTTGGAGATTATCCTTTCTTAAGATCTTTCGCTGTTAACTACCCATTACAAGGTTCTCAGTCAGTCAATCAATTCTTTGATAAATATAATAAGTTAACTGCAACAGAAAAGACGATAAAATCTCTAATCAAAGAAGGTAACTACAAAGAAGCTGCAAAGCTTCAAAAAGATTTCAAGGGTGTTATTGGTAAAGATTCATACAAAGCTCTAATAAATATGATGGGTATGGTTAAAGGTATCTATAAAAACAAAAATATTGATCCTAAAGAAAAGCGTGATCTTATCGATCAGATATATTTTCAGATGACTACTGTTGCTGCTTCTGTTCTTCCCGAGCTTGATAAGGATTACAAGAAGGTAATGAAATAAATCTCATTATAGATTCTAGTACCAATACTCGCATTGTGATGCCGCGTTTAGCGGCTTCTATTTTTATTAAGTCACGATCTTCTTTTGTTAATTCTATATAAAGTCCTAACATCTAAACCTCAGTATATAAATATATGTTTATATATATGTCTTTTTTAAATCAATAAGAATTAGTGTATAGAAAATAGCACAATCGATGCTATAGCAAAAAAATGAGGTACTTAATGGGTCTTAAAGGAAAAACATCAGGGTTAAGTTATTTTAATCCATTACAGGGTAAGAAAATACCTGAACTTTATAAAGGAATTATAGCACCTACGGCAGCAACAAGAGGTGATGAAGGTGACTTCTATCTTGATACTGTTACAGATACTTATTATTTCTTAGTGGATGCAACAGCAGGCGCTTTCACATGGTCTACAGTAGTAATTAGCGATGCATCAACAACAGTAGCAGGAAAAATTCGTATAGCTACAGTCGGGGAAGCTGCTGCTGGTATTTTAACTACAGTAGCCGTAAACCCTGCAGCGTTGGCAGCTCTAGTGCTTGCTGGTTCAGTTAACTGGTCGGAAGCTGTTTCTGGTATTGGTCAACTTAGCACACTTGCCGAAGCCGTTGCCGGAGCAGATGACGATACAGCAATGACACCTCTAAAAGTTGCTGGTGTATTAGCTGCACCTCCTACAATCGGAAGTGGAACGCCTGGTGATGGTGCTTTTGCTGATCTATCTTCTACTGGTTTAGCTACTCTTGGTGCTAGTGCTACAATCGTTACTGGTGCGGTTGCATTAAGTTTAGGTGCGGATGCTGGTACTGGTGCGATTAATTGTGGTACTGGCGCTGCTGCAAGGGCATTAACGTTTGGTAATATTACTACAACAACCTCCGTTGCAATTAATTCGGGCACGGGACATATCACTTTAACATCTACTGGAACAGGCGATATCGTCCTTGTTGGTGGTGATAAGATTACTCTTGATGCTGCGGGAACAGTTGATATTAATTCGTCTGCTGCTGCTATCAACATCGGTGATGATGATATCGACCAAGCCGTTAATATTGCCACAGATGGTGAAAGAGCTTTAACTATTGGTTCTGCTAATGGTGCTGCTTCTGTAGATGTAGTCGGTGGTACTGGTGGTATTAATGTTGCTGCTAACGCAATTGCTCAAACCTTAACTTTAGGTAATAGCACAGGTACTTCAGCTATTGCAATGTTAGTTGGTACAGGTCATTTCACACTTGATGGTGTCGCTTCCTCGACATATAATATCGGTGCTTCAACAACTACAGGTACAATTGATATCGGTGGTACAGCACAAACAGGTACAATGACGTTTGGAGATTCCGACGGTATCAATATTATAGGCGTAGGTACTGGCGAGGGAGCTACTACCGTAAATATTGCCACAGGGGCAACGGCTGCAAAAGTAGTCCATATTGCCGATGGTGCGGTTGCTAACCTAGTTACGATCGGTTCAGCTTCGGGAGCTGCTGCTCTTACAATGTACGCTGGTACTGGAAACTATACCTTGGATGGTGCTGCAACTACTACATATACCATAGGTGCGACTACAACAAGTGGTACTATCACAATAGGTGGAACAGCTCAAACTGGTACAATGACTCTTGGAGACTCTTCAGGAATAAATATTATAGGCGTAGGTACTGGCGAGGGAGCTACTACCGTAAATATTGCCACAGGAGCAACAGCAGCGAAAGTAGTGCATATTGCCGACGGAGCAGTAGCCAATACTGTTACAATCGGTACAACTAACACAACAAGCACGACGACTATAAATAGCGGAAGCGGAGGTATTGTTCATGTTGGTAAAGCGATCTTTACACCTGATGCGATTACAGCAGTTAGTGGTGGTGGTACTGCAGCTTCGCTTCTTACTGTAGTTACAGAGATTACAACAAACGGAGATGTTGACTTGGATGTGGTAACTTTAGCAAATGGCGTAGACGGTCAAATTAAGATCTTTGCGGTCGTTGCCGTTGGTAATGGTGGAGATTCTGTTAAGATTACTCCTGCTAGTATGATTGGTGGAACTCAGATAACGTTTAGTGCCAACCCTTTAGGTCTTGGTTGTCAGATGTATTATGATGCTGGTGTTGCGGGCTGGATCGTGACAGGGAATAACGGAGGAACTGTGGCTTAAGGATTTACGTAATGTAAAACAGCTGTACTTTTAAAATAAAACGCCGCTGGCAAGAGATCATCTTAGCCAGCGGTTATCCATTTTAACGAGAAATTATTTATTCTGGTTCTGGTTCTGGTTCGGTAACTGCAACCACAGGTTCTTCTTTCGTTTCTTCTACACGTTTTTGCATAACTGCTACTTTTTCAGCTTGTTCTTCTTGTAGTGTTATCAATGCTGACAATTTAGATAAAGCTTTGTGTGCTAAATCAAAAGGAGCATTATTAGGCACTAAAAATATAAATTTCATACCTTCTAAGTATATTGATAGTTCAACAAGATTAGATATACTTTTTTGTGGTGGAATTAATTGTTTAAGAGTCTCAATATTTTCTTGTAATTTTTCAATTTCTGTTTTTTCAGTTTCTTCTACCATAATATCTCCTAAATATATAGGTTGATTTTCAAATTGTTTTATTACATGATACGATTGAAGCTATAATTAATCAATAGAGATGAGGGTGTTATGTCTAATTTTAGACCAATTCAGTTAGTAGATCCTATGGGTAATATTATTCCCCATACTTCTAATGATGATAAAATGATCGCTAATAAGTTTGGAACAGCAAATATTAAGATACTTTCTTATGCTATACCTGATGCTGCTCAAAATGAACCAAAATGGAAAATAATATATTTTGACTATGATGCTGCAGGAAATCCTGTAGCTACTACTTTTGCAAATTCTAAAAAAGATTATATTCATACAAGAGATACTGCTGCTGGTACTGCAATAACAGGTGCTTCGGTAGCTGCTATATGTGTTGTAACTAGTGTTGGGCATGATCTTGTTACTGGCGATTTTATAGAAATAGATTCTATGGCAGTTGGTGGTATGGTAGAGCTTAATGATGATGGTTATGGTTCTGCAACATTTCATGTAACAAAATTAAATGCCAACACATTCTCATTACAAGAAGCTAACGTTACTACAACTGATATTGATAGCACTGGTTATGCTGCTTACACTACTGGCGGTAAATATTACAAAAGAGAATTTTTAAATTATCCTCATGTTTAAGGAGTTATTAGATGCCACAGCATGACGTTGATGTTTACCAAAATATACTAACAACAATTGGAATAAAAACACATTATGAGACAAGAGATCCTACTGCTGCTGATGTAGGTTTTAGAATACCTACATTATGGATAAATACAGTTTCTAATACAGGATTTTTACTTATTGCGAATAGTGGTGGAGCTGCTACATGGTTAGATCTTGGTGATGCAAATTCACCAACTCATGTTGATGATTTTTATGCTGCTGACACTGCACCACCTGGTGCGCCTGTTGCTGGTGACTCTTATATTCTCGATGAGAGTTTACCAGTAGATGCAGGGTGGACGGCAGTTAGTGCCACTAATGATGATATTGTAGTATATGGTGCTTGTGGTTGGGTTATATATACTCCTGTTCAGGGTAAAATTGTTTACGATAATGCTGCAAGTGATTTTTATATTTATGATGGTACTGCTTGGGGTCTTCTTTCAAGTGTTATTAATGGAGTAACATATATAACCTTGGCACGACCACCTAGAACAACAGATAATACATATACAGTGCCTACGGTCTGCGTTGATTCGGTAGCTGGTGAAACTTGGATGTTGAGTGATATTACTGGTGGCGTAGCTACATGGGTAAAAATTGGAGCTAATCATCTAGGTGATGGACAAGACAGTGTACTTTCAAGAACTGATGGCAACCTTGTTCCTCCTACAGAAGTACTAGGAAATAGATATATTATTTATGATGCTGGTGGAGGTGTTGTACATGCCGATTGGGATGGTGCAGCTTTTAATTCTATATGTGAGTTTGATGGTGCAACCTGGGTTGCTAGGGCAGCAGATGAAGGCATGTTTACTGAGGTTGAAGATGAGGATACTGTTTACATTTTTATTGCAGCGTGGGAAAAACTATTTAAAACCACAGGTGCAACTTTTATTACTGATTCTGGTAATGCTGTACCTGATGAGTCAGGTCTTCTAAATGTTGTTGGTGGAAATAGTATTGCTACTAGTGGTGCTGCTTCGTCAGTAACCGTTAAAAACTTAGCGGATGATACCAAATATGTTGTTGATTCGGTAGCAGGGGAAACTGGGTATACTACAATACAGAGTGCTATTAATGCAGCTAATGCAGCGGGTGGAAGTGCAGTAGTGTATGTAAGACCTGGGGCTTACACTGAGAATTTAACTCTTTATACTACTGTTAAAATAAAAGGTGGAGATAGTAGACAGGTTGTTATAACAGGTACTCATATACCACCAGCAGCAGGAACGGTTACGGTTAAGAACGTAACATTATTAAGTACTACTCATGCGTTTAGCTCTGCTGTAGCAGGAACAGCAACAATCGTCTTAAAAGATATTATATCAATCTGCACAAACGGCTATACGCTAAACCTTCCTAACTGGGGAAGTGGTGATGTATATACTGAAAATGTTCATTGTTCAGGTACAAACGATGGTTTCTTGAATAACACAGGAGATATCAGTCTCATAGCTGAAAATTCTACTTTAGGTATTGGCTCAGGAAATACAATGATTGTAGCAGGGGAGATTGAAGCTACAGATGCAACTTTCGTTTGCCCAATAACATTAAGCGGTTCTAGCACACATAAATTTAAAGTATGCGAATTTAATAATAACTTAGAATTTACTGTGGGTGCAGCAGGATATATTGAAAGTAGCTATTTCAATACTGGTGCTAATATACCATTATCTTACAACACCACAGCAGATTTATATTTAACAAGAATAACTTTTAATACTACTAATACTACAGCAATCGACGGTACAGGTGCAGGAACAGTGTATATGGGAGTATTAGACTTCTTAAAAGGTAGTTCTATTACAGGAACTTTTGACTATGACAATTCCGATTCTTTGGGTACAAGTATTCATGGTTGGAACGGTTCTTTCATAGAATTGGCAGATATTACAGTAGCAGAGGCTGGTGGTGTTATAACTGCTTCTGTAGAGAAAGACGGTGGCGGTAACTTAACGCTCATAACAGGAAGGGGATACTGGCATTACGATACAACTCCTGCTGATACGGTAACTTTGACGGCAGGAACAGACGAAGTGCCTGTCTTAAATTACGTTTATTTATTGGGAAGCAATAAGACATTAACTTCTAGTATAGTTGGCTTTCCTGCTACTGGTCATTCACCTATCGCAACAATATTATGTCAGAGTGCTGCTTCACTAGGTACAGATGCGGCATATAAGCTACATTCTCGCCAAAACCATATTGCAGCACATGAAAATGTCGGTCATATAGGACATATAAATAACTGGATACGAGGTCAACATGCAACATGGCAATCAGGTGTAGCCCCTACATTTTCAGGTACAGGCACAGGAACAATTGGCTTTTCTAATACAGCAGGTCAAGTCTTACAGCTTCATGAGCATGTATTTCCTCTTATTGCAGATCCCTCAGTAATATATTGTGTTAACGATCCTGATACAAAATATAGAAGGATAACTAACATTGCAGACTTATTGAAAGATTCTGCAGGAGTAGTCTTAAAAGATAAGGCATATGCTATTGTTTTCTGGGGATGCGTTAGTGAAGATACTGGTGACTGTAAAATATATTGTAACTTGCCTAGTGGTTCTGAAAAAGATTATAATAAAGCTAGAGAAGATAAGAAGAAATATATCAACTACAGTATTCCAGAAGTCTTTAAGGGAACAGGATTTCTTATCTATCGCTTAGTCATAGAAAATGATAACGATACTACATGGGATTTAGATGTAGGTGGAACAAGTGATGATATTCGTGGTCAGTTTCCTAATACGGTAGCAGGATCATCAACAGCAATAGGAACAGAATTTCCAGATAGTACATTTATAATATATGATGATGGTGATGATACTAAAGAGATAGCTTTCCAAGCTTCAGGGATTACTACTGCTAATACAAGAACTATTACCATGGCAGATGCCGATATAGATCTGACTCCTACTACAGGATCATATCAAGCCTCTGATGCAGGGTTAACAGATATATCAGCACTAGCCGTAACAGATAGTAATTTTATTGTTGGTGATGGAGTTAACTGGGTTGCTGAAACTGGTGCTACTGCAAGAACGTCTTTAGGTCTTGGAACTATTGCTACTCAAGATGCAGATAGTGTTAACATAGATGGTGGTGCTATAGATGGTACTATCATTGGCGGAACAACTCCTGCTGCTGCTACAGCTACTACACTAAGTGCTATAGCTTTTGACGGTGCTTTTGCTGTGGGTGTTATTGGTGGCTGGGTCTCTAACCTTGGTATTACATATACTGGTAGTGTCTTATCTGTAACAGGAGCAGACGGAACGGCTTTAAGTGCTGCAAATCCTGGTTATGTAATAATGCAAGATAAGTCATCTCCTGGACAGCTTAAAAAGTATACTATTACAGCAGACCAGGGGTTTATTGATGATACTGGTGCTAGTGAAATTATTTCAAACCTCTTTGGCTTAACAACTTCTATATCACATGCTGATGCAATCCCATTTTTTATTTATGCTGTAACAAATGATGCTGAAACTGCAATTGCTTTTATGATTGGAAGAGTGCCATCTCTAAAAGTATCTCCTGCTGCTGCATATATAGGTGCGCCAGATGATGCCGTTGCAGATGTTGAATATTCTTTATTTAGCTTTGATAATTTAACAGAAGCAGATTATGAATCTAACCCATGTGTTGTTGTTGGTTCTTTTAGAATGACGATGAGTGCCTCAGATGACTGGACAGTATCAGCATTAGATAGTCAAGATGGAATAGGTCAATTTCAACAGTTTAGATATTTTATTGTTAGTGTAAGTCAGTTTACTGCTGCTACTGGGAAATATTGGAGGGATAATGCTGGTACAGCTCCCGCTTTTACAAGTAATTATCCAAGATATACAATTGATCCTTTTAATGGTGAATATACTCTTAAATATTACTTTGACGATTGCAGTACTGCGGGAGTAGGAGCTGTTACGGCTGAGATGGCTATACCATTTAGAGGAAATAGTCCAGTAGGTCCATTCTATGAACCATGCGGTCACTATACGGATAATAGTGCGGGTGATGCAACTAGTTTAATACTCGTATATCCTTTATTAGAAAATAGGATGAGAATTTGGCAGAATACTAATGTCGGTCCTATACAAAATGGTGTTCTTGAATTAGGTGATTCTGTTTCAATATTTATTTCATCGCAATTTAATGTATAAGGAGAGCTAAGTCATGGATAAAAAAGAAATTATAGAAAATTTAGAGTCAAACTTTCATATAATGAACATGTTTGATCAAGTTGATTTATTGGAAGTTCTTTTGTTAAATGATCTTGATGAATTAAATAGGATGAGGGAATTTTATAATTCGCAAAAAATAAAATTATCTGAGATAAAAAATACTATTAAAAACTCTGTCGATGACAATGAAATCATTGAAATAGTAGGGAAGTTTAGGCGTGATATTTACAATGAAGGTAGAGAGCCTAAAGCATACGTTGTTAAAGAAGGCGTGGTAAAAAAGATAGTTCACAGTATAAAAAGGCGAGGTAAGAAATGAGAACACTTAGCTTGTTATTGTTTTTAGTGCTATTAGCTGGTTGTGCTCAAATGAGAACACTTACAAAAGCATATCAAGCACTACCAGCTGATAATGTTGCAGAAGAATTTATTGAAGGTATAATCGAAGTTAGTGTTGAAGCTTCAACAGGGCAGAATGTTCATATAGATATTAGTGGAGATTCTCCTGAGAAGTAACCTTTGCTTTAATGCTATCGTAATATTGCGGTAGATATTTCTTTGCAAACTCCACAACTTCCTCATTACTCATAAAAACTGTATCAAAGAACGCTGTTTTTTCTATAAGCAACGATATTTTAAGAATCGGCTTATGATTTTCGTCAGGTAAAGTGTCAAATACGTTCATAAAGTTCTCGTTCATAAAGTTCTCGTTAAAAGTGTCAAATCCTTGCATATAGTTCTCCTATAAAGTGACAAATAGCGTGGTGAACATTACCGTTTAACATTCACCACTACATATTATTTCTTCTTATTGAGTACTTCTTCTTCTAAAGTCATACTATGCTCTTTAAGTATAGTCTTTTCGATGAAACGCTCAAGGTTTGTTTGAAAATTAACACTGTCACGAGAACATTGCTTGATGGTTAGGTCTCTATCTTGATTAAGACTACTTTCGATACTAGCAATAAAGCGTGAACCATCACTATTTATGTCTGATAGATTAAAATCATCGATAAATTTTTGTGTTTCTTTATCTATTTTCTCAGGTTCTTTTTTAACCATCTCAAAATCAGCATCTTCGATAATTTCACCCTCGACATATGCTGATCCTATGCAGTCAGAAAAGAGATCTTTTGCTAGGTTTGATAAACAACGATTAAAAAGCATCCTGGCAGGATACTTTTCCCAAATCCCACCTGCTTTCACTAATCCAGCTTTTTTTGCATGTTGTATTGTAAATATTGATTCAGCAGTATCACTGTTGTCTTTTCGTTTTCCACGTAATTGGCATACTTCATCACTATGTACTATTTTTTGAATGCTATGACCTGCTTTTCTTATAAGCATCGACATACAGGAGGCAGCGAGCATGATTTTTCCTTGAACAAAATATACATTTCCATTCAACGCGCTCATAATTGGAATTCCTAATTCTCTGGCTGTTAACCAGATAGAAACAATTGCAGCCTCTCCGCCCATATTTTTGTAGTAAGGTGATGTAGCTACATACTTAGCCCATTGGCTGAGCATCTTTGCCTCCTCACCCATTGGTAAATAACTACCCGTTCCTAGTGTAGGTAATTTTTCTTCTCTAACTATAATTTCTTTGCTTTCTTCACTCATTGTTTTTCTCCTTTAATTTAATTAACTATTTTACCCTAAATCTCTCTTTACGTTCTTCATAAATTTTTACTCCGGGGATAATTCTTACTCCGGCTTTGACAGCTTCTTTAATGGCCTTCTCGTTAACTTGCATATATTCTAGTGGGATAATTTTATTATCTTCTATAGCATAAACCCATTCAACTATAGTAACCATTGAACCATCTTCGGTAGAAATCTTTTTAGGTGGTGTCACAAACACCTCTTTTTCAGGGATCACTACCTCTTTTATTTCTTCTACTTCTTTGTTATTTTTAATAGCTTCTACCTTTTTCAATGCATTCTCTTTAGCTATTCTTTCATTTTCTTTTGCTACTCTTTCTCTCTCAAGTTTTTGTTTAGCTTCAAATTCTTTTCTTAGAATATCTTCTTTAATTTTGTTATGTGTTCCTATCTTTTTTGTAATAGAAGTCTCAATATCCTTAAGACATTTTGTAAATTCGTCAGCGTACTGCTTAACAGCTTTTTGAAACGATATGTGAGGGGCAACAATAGCTTTTCTAGCCTTTTCAATAGAATTGCCCATCTTGCGTGACTGCATTGCGATACTTGTACCGTAATTGGCATCTTCGTCGGTTTCGATAATAAACGCTTCAGCCTTGGCAACAAGCTCGCCAACATTATCGCCATCGAGCTTTGACTTAGCGAGAGTAAGATTAAATACATCGGGTTTTACAGCAATAATTATGCCGTTATCTTTTATTGGTGCTAATTCTTTTAATGCTTGTTTTTGTTTTTCGTCGTATTCCATACCTTCATAAAAAGAGCGTACTGCTGCTTTTTGTTCTAGCACTTCTTCTAACGTATTTTTGGTTGGTTCATGTTTTTCAATTACCTCACCTGTATCTTTATCACAATTTGCTTCTGCAACATCCATTTTATCAAAAATATAATCATAATCTATCATATATACATTCCTCTCATGTTAATAATATTTAAAAAAAAACATGCTACTACCGTTAGAATTACTAAAAATTCCCACGTCCATAATAAAAAGTTAAACATCTTCTTCCTCCTTTCTCGCCTGTATACCTTCTGTCAAATCTCCAATACATTTTTTTGAACAAAAGTTTTTATTCTTATCTAAGTAACTACCCCATAATTCATCATCATGAAAATTTTTTCCGCATTGGTCACACTTTATAGTCTTTGGACTATTAATATCATCGTGCAATCTATCCGTATAGCGTTCGTATTGCTCATCTATATTACGCATTGAAAAACCTATGTGCTTTGAGAATTCCTAAATATAAATCCAAGTCATTATCGCTAGTATACTCGCATACTTTCGGTGGTTTTCCATCCTTTTTCAGCATGAGAGCTATTCTTCTTTCGGCAGCAATGGCAGTGCTTTTATCATGGTTATATA
>Ga0207997_1000090_pt1 | contig 41347 bp, 55 predicted proteins | sample AntAceMetag02UKN_FD_184777 | JGI IMG/M metagenome (GOLD analysis project Ga0207997, IMG submission 184777) | Saline lake microbial communities from Ace Lake, Antarctica - Antarctic Ace Lake Metagenome 02UKN (SPAdes) (version 2) | ecosystem: Environmental > Aquatic > Non-marine Saline and... | reverse complement strand
GGTTGTAAGTTTGCATCTAATTTGAGAAGTCTTTGCATCCAATTTGAGAAATACTGGTGGCCAAGAAGGGGCTGGTAGAACAGGGCGCAGAAAACCTGTCCGAATCTGAGCATCAAATTCGACAGGCTTTTTTATATTAGATTGGGGTTCTTTTTCTCCTAAAAATTACTTACCAAAAGCTCTTTTGCCTTAGTTACTCCTTTCTTTGCTACTGTATAATTCAGTGAAATCGATTTGATTTTAAACTTTTTAAAAATCTTCCGAATCTCCGGACGATCGTTAATGCTTAGGATAAAACAGGCCTTCACCCCTTCGAGAGCGCCTGCAATATCACGATAATCGTCAAGCTTATACATATTATGCTCATATACCGGTGCCTCCCAGTACGGCGGGTCAAGATAAAAAAGGGTTTTGGCCCGGTCATAACGGCGGATAAAATCCTGCCAGGGCAGGTTCTCAATCGTCACCCTGGCCAGCCGCAGATGGACTTCCGAAAGTTCCTCTTCGATCCTCAGAAGATTGATTCGCGGCCGTCGTAAAGGGGCCGTGCCGAACGTGCGGCCACGCACCTTTGCGGCAAATGAATGCCTCTGCAGATAATAATAGCGGGCGGCCCGCTGGATATCGGTCAGGCCCCCTGCTTCCCGCTGCCGTTTCCAGTCCTCAAACCATTCCCGGGAAGACAAAATCCACTTGAATTGCTTCAGAAATGCTTCCAAATGATTTTGCAATACTCGATAAAAAACGATCAGATCGCTGTCCAGATCGTTGAGGACCTCGTATTTTACCGGCTCCTTCCGAAAAAATACCCAGGCGGCACCGGCAAATGCCTCACAGTAGGCGTCATGTTCTGGCATCATCTCGATAATTTTTGCGGCCAATTTACTTTTTCCTCCGATATAAGGGATAGGACTTTGCATGAGACACCTCCTTGCGCAATCTACTTGAATATGATATTTCCCCTTTTATCTATTTCTGTGGGGAAGTCGGGCAATGTGCCCCTGCGCTGGTGTTTCAGCGTGGCGGCTCTGGGGATCTTCTCATCCCCGGGCCGGGCTTTCCTTTTTTTATATTTCCGCACGCCACTCTTCTATGCTGAGTTTCTGCTTCGCCGCTATCATTTCTCTGTGCGGCCTGGTCCTTTCAAGAACGTCATTTAATATATTCTGCAATATGGCCGGATTGCCGCGCCGGTTGGCTATGAATCTGGCGGCGAGTTCTTCACCGCCGAACATATACGTGGCTATGGTCCTGTTTCGGGTATAATCATCGCCGTTCCAGTGATATCCACGCTTTTCGCCGTGATGGAATAGAGGCTCCGATGGGAAGATATTGACTGTTTTTCCCAACACGGCCAGGGTAAAATTGATGAAGTTCTCACCGCCTCCGTAGATGCCCAATTCTGTCGGCCAGCCGCCCAGCTCATCATATATCTCCCGGCTCATCATCATGCCGCAGGTAGACATGCACGGCACTCGGTACGGGCTATCCGCCGGACGGTAGGGCGTGAATGAATAATGAATCTCACCGGTTTCGAGGTTGGCCACTAACTTGTATATGAGTTTATGCCACTCCAGTATTTTATAGGTCAGCGGGAGGTGGAGGGTGCCGTTCAATTCCTCGTGATGATCACGGTAATATTCAAACATCCGGAACAGAGAATCCCGAGATACGATGCAGTGAGCGTCACAGAACCAGAGAAACTTACCGGTGGATTCCCTGATGCCCAGATTCTTCGCCTGCCAGTGGGACAACTTTTTCTCATAATGCAAGACTTTCAACCAGGGATTGCCTTTCCGGCTGGCCAGCAGTGCCTCACAGCCTTTGTCCTCTTCCCGTTTCTGGGCTTTGACCTCATCACAATAATTATTGATCGCGATAATCTCGAAATCGACACGATCTCTCAGTTCCTGCGCGATGCTCTGGATGGTAAACAATACTTGAGGATATTCGTTACAGAACGGTACGATTACGCTTAATTTCGGCATTTTTATATTACCTCCCATTGTGTGAAAAACGCTTTACTTCCCGCTTTTCTATAATTATTTTTAATCATCCATTGTCGCCCGATATCGCGGATCGCCGGCGACTGATTCTGTTCGGCAAATACGCCATATCTCCATTTGTCGATCTCTTCCATAATCTCTCGGGGGCCGTGGTGAAACTGCTTTTCCGGATTTCTGGTCTCGTCAATATATTCCGCCGTGTTTCGGATGAACTCACCTCGGATCAGCGATGGATGCCCGCAGAATCCGACAGTCCGCTTCAGTTCCCTGGGGCATTCAAAAAACTCGCCGTTCCAGGGAAAGAAATATTTCCAGTTTTTGGCCGAATCGGTATCCGTTGGCTTCCAGGGGAGGCGCAGGATTGCCAGATCGGGATTGTTGGTCATAATCTCGATCATTTTCATTAGATCAACCGGCCGAACCAGTTCCCAGTCGTCCTCAAGATGAAACACGAAATCGGCGGTGGTCCGGGTCCACACCCACTTGAACGCACTCCCAAAGCTGGGCTCTTCCGGGCATCTGCAGGTGATGTTCCGGAAATATTCCCGGCACAAATCTATTATTTTGAACGACTGCATATCCCGGCCGACCGGATCCACATTGATAATGAGATGATACTCGTTTGCCCGGGAAAACAGTTTTGATACAAACGTGTCTAACGTCTGCCGGACCAATTCCGGCCGCCTAACGGCGGTCATGGTAATATCAATCATCTTTCTCCTCTTTCTCGAAATATGCCAGATTCTGGTATATGGCCTTAATACCCGGCTTGTGTTTCCAGGGAGCGATCCGCTTTCTGATTGTCTCCTCAATGCCCGTATCCGGCCGGTAGCCGAGATCATCAAACTTTTCGTCCCAGTATGCCATCGGTTGGCAATTGACGTGATAGTGGCCTCCCTGGCCCGGCGGGGCGGCGGAGATCAACAGCCGGTCCGACATCTCAGTCAGGTTGGCCAGCAATGTATCCGCGTATTCCGGCTCAATATGTTCCAGCACCTCAAAGCACATGGCCAGATCGAATTTTCTTTGCAGATCAAACTGTGTCCGGAGATCAAATATATACAGCCTTTCCGGCGGTATCTTCAGCCAGGGGACAACGTTTTCCGTGCCTTCCAGCCCATACGCATCCACACCCGCAGCAATCAAATAATCCACCAGATCGCCGATGGCGCACCCCACATCGATAACGGACTCGGGCTTGAATATATCAATTACCGGCCCGCATATTCCCGGCGCCCGCCAGGAGAGCGAATCCCGCCTCTTAAAAAATCCGGGCTTGTATATTTCGTTCAGCGGCTTCATATCGTCACCCGCCAGGCCAGGTGCTTTTTCGCCTTCCTGACAATCGACAATCCGGCGTACGGCCCCGGCAGCGTAACGATTTCAAAGTCCTGGTATTTCCTTTTTTTCCGGATATCCACGGCGGCCTCCCACGCGTTGGAGCAGCAATCATCGGCCAGGAGCCGGGTGGTGACGGGATGGGTATCGTGGAGAAGGATGAGGCCCGTGCCCTCCGGCACAAAAGGCGCCATATTATCGAAGTCTGCCAGGACATGTTCTTTCCGATGATCCGCGTCGATAAACAGCAAATCAATCGGATCCGTCCATTGTGCCGCAAATTCCTTTGAATCCATCCTGTGTTTTTCCACATTGGGCCGATTCACGATCTGCGACATATCACCGATATCGACGGCGACCGCCCGTTTGACCATCGGAGCCAATACGTTGAATGTATATCCATTCTGCACCCCCAGCTCAACATAGGTGTGCGGCGCAAACAGCTTTATCAGCTCCAGCATTAATTCCCTGAATTCCTGTCCTTTGGGTTTTCTCATTTTACATTACCTCCTTTTTTAAAATGGCGCATGTCGTGAGGATCGGCAGGCATGATTCCCACTTTGTTTTCAGGTAGTCCGCCGCCGGGTGAAAATCCGCCGGCAGGCGTCGGGTCCTTGAATTATGATGACAATAAGCGTCGATAGCGTAACATTTCTGGCCGCGACGTTGAGCCTGCAGGCAGATATCAGCGCCATACAGATGATTTGTCGGAATAGCTTCATCAAATTTCAGGCCGTCATTATTTTTCCGCACCAGCAGCAATTCATCCAGGGTCTGGACACTGGCAGGCAATCCCTCGGGGCCGCCCCATTGTCTGCCTCGATGCCGCAGGTTTCCGTACCATTCCCGCTTCCTTCCCATTCGCACTCCGGCAACACCGAGGACCCCCCAGTTCGCGTCGAATCGTTCCAGTTCGTCCACTGCCTTCCAAAAATTATTGAGCCAGTACGAGGGAAAGAAGACGTCCTGATGCACAAAACAGAGAAGATCGGCGGTGCTGGTTTCGGCGGCCTCGTTATAGGCCCGGGGGACATTGGTATATCCTCGCTGAAGAGCAAACCTGGTCGGCGTAAATACTGAGGATTGCTTCAGGTTTTGTTCAAATTGTTCTTCATTATTTACGGCACTGATAAAATCAATCATCACTCTCTCCTTTTGTCACGGGACCGCCGGCGTGCCGGTTTTCAGGTGGAACGGCTTCTCAATCGGCCGCTTCTCGATGACCAGGACGCTGTCGTAATAATGCAGAGAGTCCACCGATTTTGTGAATTCAGACACGTCCAACTGCCCTTTTTCGAGGGAATGCCAGCCGTGGAGGTAGTCGATGAAGTCCTTGCTGTACTCAATGAAGGTCCCGTCCTTTTTGTGTCCCCCGCCCCATCTGGGCCAGTACGAGGTGTGCAGGTCCTCGCTCAGATACACCCCGTTCCTGTCGATGTGGGGAAACAGCTCCTCGTAGGTGTGAATCTGCTGTCCCATCGTATGGCCGCCGTCATCGATCAGGATATCTATGCGGGGAATCTTCCCTGCCAGTGAGCGGAGAAATTCCCTGTCCGCCTGATCACCGATGATGATCTCGACCTGCTCTTCCTTCACCGCCGAGCAATGGGGATTGATGTCTATCCCGAATATCCGGGCATCGGGTCCAAAATACCGCTTCCACATCTGCAGGGACCCGCCGTGCGACACGCCGAATTCAACCACGTGAACATCGGTCCCCCTGAAGCGCGCGAAATGCCGGTCATAGATGTCGAAGTAGTGCGTCCACTTGTGGATCAGTCGGCCCGTGTTTCCCGTGAAGTATTTTTCCAGATCATTCATGAAGTCCCTCCCATAGGGCCTTCCTGTCCGCCTTCGGATGCTCACGGAGAAATGTGAACAGTCGTTTCATCCGGGGCAGGATGACCGTTTCCAACCCGCATTCCGCCTCATGATATTCAAAGACCTGCCGCCGTTTTTCTTCAGTCGATTGATCCAACCGTTCGTGTATTTCATGGGCCAGGGTGGAAAAATGGTCCGGATCCGCAGAAACATACGAAAGGTTGGTCTCGTAGGTGAACGGGGCATGATATTGCGGGAAGCCGATCAGGACCGGACAGCCGCAGCGCAGAGCTTCCATGACGCCCCGGTCTCCCTGGCCTCCGGAACCCAGGTGCATAAACAGTTTGGATTGATTATAAATCTTTACAAGTTCCTCCCGGGAGAGCATCCCCGGCAGATCAATATCGAGGCCCTGTTTCCTGATATTCTCGATGATATGGTTGGTTTGAACACCATGACGAAATGCTCCCGGCATGACGCACTTCAGATTTTTCTTGAATATCTGCTGATATGCTATAACGGCCTGGACTCCCCGCCACTGGCCCTTTTTATCGTGAATATGGCTTGCGCCGATGCAGAGATCATATCTGCGCTCGACCGCCAGCGGCCGGAATAGCTCGGGATTCGTCGGTTTCCGGAAATCGAGATGAACCCTCTCGATTCCATCTACATAATCCTTACCGGCCAGATCGTCGAAGATCACATCCCAGAAGGGCCATCGCTCCCGGCCGGTATTGGCCCCATAGAACAGGAGCCAGCGGCGTTCTTCATGCAACCGGTCCAAAAAGGGAAACCACGATTTCCACCCCCCGCGCACCCAGACAATATCATCCTTGCCTACCGGAGTATTTTCAATCCCCGGAACCACACAGCCGGTCAGGCCGTCCATATATTCGACGGGCGGTAATTTTTGCCCGGAATCGATAATAACCGAGATTTCATCGACGATGCCGGTCTCGACCATGCGTTTCAAGAGACAGAAATATCCCTCGGTCGGCAGGAAATCGAGATAATAGCCGGCGTTTCTATGGGCCAGATAGAAGAATAATAATCTCATTTGTTTAAACTCCTGAATGTCGCCCGATCCCGTTTGAGATGGGGCCGAACGCCGAGTTGCCTGACTGCCGCCCCCACCTGGTGATAGACGATATTGCCGGTGTCCTTGTACCAGCGGAACCCTTTCAGATGCATATGTACCCAGAACCAATCGTCGCCGCAGAAGGTAACCAGATCAGCGGGGATGGGCGGGATTTCTTTAAGCACCGGCCACTGAAAAGAGAATGCCCATCCCTCCCTCCGTTTCATCCGGATGATTGGGCCGGAGATATTGTTATCCATGTCCGTTGGATCGTGAACCGTGGCGGGACAAGCGACGCCGCAATCTTGGTGTTGCCGGAATACGTCGATATTTTTCTCAAAGAACCGGTTTCCCAGGATCACGTCATCGTTGAGGATCGCCAGATAATCACAATCGCCGTTCTCACGGATCCCCAGGTTCCAGGAGGCATTAACTCCCAATCGCTTGCCGGGATCTATGATCGTCAGGGGCAATCGGGTATCGGCCGGAAATGCCGTATCGGCCCGGGAATTATCGATAATCAGGATATTGGCCGGGATGATCGTATTGGCGGCGATGCTGTCCAACAGCGGCGCCGCGAGTTTGCGGTTCACAACGGGGATGATGACGTTATATTTTATACCCATAGTTTTGCCTCCCCCATGACCGGCGCGTATTCATGCGTATAAAGATAGTCATAATTGTACCGCTGCCTCGCAAACGTCTTTGACATGATCGATTCATCCTGCCGCATCCTGCCGAGAATTATCGTTGCGATATCCCGAAGATAAACCTCTTCATCATCCGCCTTGAACTGATGATTGTATGACCCGAAATCAAAATAGAGAGCATTCCCGCCCGAAACCTCACGCTGCATCTCCAGCGATTTGTTGAGCACCATCAACACGCCGCCCGCGAGCGCAGCCTCGGGAACCACCAGGCCGAATGATTCCTCGCGGGTCGGAAAGACGAACAGATTGGAGCATTGAAACAGTTCTCTGATCATGCGCTTGGAGATACCGACCTCGTATTCGGGCTTGATTTCGGAGGTGAACACAATTTCTTTCCCCGGAATCAACCCCGCCTGCGCCGCCAGGACCATATATTCCCGCACCGATTGTTTCTGCTGCCGGCCGGTGGCCCACTGATTGGCAACCACCAGACAGACCGAACGCTTCATGCGTTTTAAGTGGGAAAATATTAAAATGACTTCTCGCACTCGTTTGGCCAATAATCGGTCCACGGAGGCGGGGAGGATCTGAACGATATCGGCCTGCATAATGCCCGGGATCCGATCGATCAGCTCGCAGGTCTCAGGCGCGAAATCAAACCATGATCTCAGGTCTTTGATGTGATGGATCGTCCTGACATTGTCGATAGAGCCCCGGTATTGTTCCGCCGCCTGAAGAACATCGTGAATATTGGGATAGATGATCTTGTGGGCGGGGCCGTATGTTTTGATGTCCCACCAGTCGCTCCTGCGGGTGGGAACGGAGTGGATCCAGTGGAGCCAGCGCAGATCGGGCAGGTTTTTTGCTGCCTCGATGCAGCCGAGGCCATACGGTAGAAACCAGCCGGTAAAAACAAAATCATGGGTAAAGACATAATCAAAACCGGCGAGCTCTTTTTGAAGCATGGCGGCGGTGGCGCTGATGATTTTTTTATGATCTTCCGTGAGATCGTTTTTGCTGGCGTAATCGATCAGATGGGCGAACGGAATTTTCTTTTCCAGAATAACATCGTCTGAGAATGTCTCGCCGTTGTATTGGTCATTGACGAACAGATGCACCTCACAATCGTATCTTGCCAGCATCCGGGACTGGTCTTTGACAATCCCGGTCAGCGAATAGCCGGGCAAGAATTCCATCATATTGGTGAGTATCGCTATTTTTAACATACAGTTTCCTCCCTTCTTTTTTTAACTGGTTGTAGTCGATGAGCTTGAGCTCGTTGTAGAACTGGTCGAGCTGGTGGTTGTCGTGGTTGTGGTTGTCGGCAAAGCCTCAAGATCGATCGTGCCGGAGAGGATTATCGTATCCGCGGCGCTCGCTATGCCGATAAATTGTTTGCCCACCGCAGGTTGAATCTGCGTCAGCTCCCCCGGCGTATCCGGCGAGAGGAAGACGGGCTTGCCGATTGCCCATGACCATCCGGCATCGGTGATCGGGCCGACCCGTTGTACCCGGATTTGATCATCGAGCACACCGGATTCGATGGTCAGCCCCAGGGCCGGCTGCCGGGACTGGTTGGCCTGGGCCTGATAATATTTGCCGTCCGCCCGGCTGAGATAGACCGCTTTTGGGGCCGCCACGGTCTCTCCCAGAGTGGCCAGCAATCTCGAATGAATAACGTCATCGAGTTTTTCCATGTCCGTCTTCATGACGGTGTCCCAGCCCTGTACGGAATAATCTATCGTATGGAGATCATATTTATTTGTGGTCATAATAACTGTCTCCTCAATGTTAATTCTTTTTGCATGTTACCTCCGCCTGGTCTGATTCGTAGGTCACGCCGCCTTCGACGCGGTAATTGGTCAATTTGAAGGTTACGCTGTCTGCCGACGCGCCATTATCGGCAATATTCATCGCCTCCGTGTAGGTCCAGGTCGCGGCATCGATGGCGTCCGTGTCCCGCACCTTGAGATCGGATACCCAGACCTCGATCCGAAACAATCCTTCCCTATCGGTATCTGCCAGAACCGTTCCCGGGGTCCCTATACCGGCGCCTTTGCCCCGATATCGCGGCGACCAGGTCAGCACGATATCGGTATCGTAACGCGCCGCGAAGCTTCCTCCAGTGGCGCAAAAATTCACGGGCGTATACGGCGTCAGCGCGGTTCCCTCGATAGTCAAATCGAGCGCGGCCGCCTCGGCAATATCGCTGTTGGCTCGAACATTATAGGGAACGAATTTGAATTTTCGATCGGCGCCGACTATTATTTCGCTGTGAGAGATTAATGAAATATTGTTTCCCATCGCGAAAAACTCTGTGTCTTCCGGATGAGTCTGTTTTGTGGTTCCGAATCGGCCCCGAATGATGCCCTCCAGCTTATATTGGGTCTCAGTAACCGGCGTAATCGATTGAAACGAGATAATCTCATCGCCTAAAACCGCGATATTCCTCACTCCGGGAAAAATGTTCGCCCAGGTCTCGGTTTCAATCTGATCAGCATCCTGCGCGAAATCAACAGTGAGCCCGATCTCATCATCGATCGTGTAGGTGTCCTCCGGATAGGTCTCGGCCAGCGTGCCGTAGGGCTGGAGATTGGGTACCGAGTCCACCTGAACATACGAATCACCGGCATCAATGCTGATATAGACCAGAAAGCCCAAATCTCGGGATGATTCACGGCAGGCCATTGGAAGAAGTTCCAGCGAAGTCGTCATAGCATAGGGAGCTTCCACAATTTTTTGGTGAACCAGCGGGGATACCGTATAGTCAGGAGCGGCCTGGGTATTGTTTGTCGGCTCCGAATACTCGGTAATGCTGTTGGCAATTGAGAATATGTCCTCCATGCAGTGAATAATGATGTTCTCCGATGCCGGCCCCTCCTCCTCGATCTGCAGAATCCGGCAAATCATGTTTGAAATGCCGTACGCCGCGTATGAAAATAAAAAGCAACCACCGACTTCAAGCCGAAAGAGCTTCCGATTTGCAGGAAAACTAATGGAGGCAAAGGGATACGATGATTCCTGCAGTATGTGGATGCCTCTCCAGAGCGCGTTTTTGTTGGTGGTAAAGAAGGCTAATTTGACCGTTTTGACCACCGACCGCCCCTGAATTTCCTTGTTACCAGTATCGATTGCTTCCGGACTGGCGATTGAATCTCGAAAATCTAAATAATCTTCCATTTCAATTCCATTCTAAAATTTAATCCTCTACCCATTGCTTCCAACTGATGGTAAAGGCATCATCATGCCATAGGCCCCCGGTAAGTGGACAAATGCCCTTGGCCCAAGCACTGTGACAAAGAAAATATTTTCCTGTGCGACAATCTGTAATCGGCCAAGTAGCGTTACTCACAGTTGAGAAAATGGTCCAATGATACGGGCCAAAACATTCAGAATTTGCCGGGTGATATATCCACTCCTCAGGGATACATATGCAGGTTCCTTCAAGCAATGGATGATAATACCAGCCGGCAGGATAAGTATCGGGAATGGACTGCGAGAAAGTGACTTCGTAGTCTATCAGGCCGCCTTCGTATTCACTACAACCATCCCACATAGAAGTGGAGAACCGGTACCCCCAATGGCCACCCCAATGGCCAGCTTTAGCATCAAGGTAGGGAGGATAATCAATGCCTGGAGGTAGATCCGACTCCCGGTCGACATTAATCAATTCCGAGTACTGAACTTTGACCTCATTGATGGTGTCGATCCAGCTTTTCCGGGTGATGGTCGGCTCGTCCAGCATCACGGATTCGTCCACCACGGGCAGCGCCGCAAGAGAATAATCTTTTCTGATTAATTTGGGATGAAATTTCCCGTCGTTTCCGTAGCGGATAACGTTATTGATATGGGAATTGATGTTTTCGAGGTAGGTCAGCGCGTCCTGCTGCCGGTCGAAGAGGAGGCTGATCCCCCGATACTCGGCATACAGCATATCCGCCGCGGCCGTAAAATCATCCGAATGCAGCCAGCTCACCGGCAATCCAGTCAAATTATGAAAAATGTACCAGATGGCATGGATCGGATTATAGTCATATTCCATAATCACGTTTTTGGTGGAAAACGGGAGTTCCGGTGATTTCCTCAGAATGAATCGCATGGTCGGCATTCGATGGTATTCGCCGATGTAGCAATCATCAAAAAATACCCAGCACAGGTTGCGATAGGGCGTATTGAGCGTCGGGGCCGAGATTAATTCGCCGACGGTCGCGTTGGCTTCCTGATCATCCGTGCCGAAATAAAACGTTACATTGCCGACGTCGGTGATTGCGATGGTCTCCTGCCCTCCGGCCTCCGGCCGCTGTAAATTGCCGCTCCAGACCGCCTCTTCATTCCGGAAAATTGTATATATTTCATCCACCGGCCCGGCACAGAGGCCGATTGCCCAGGACATATAATATTTATAGCCGGTTATTTGATGGTGGCTACCGCCGCCGCCCTTGCCGCCGGAGGATTTCGACCATTGCGCCTCCGACCGTTCGTTTCCGTAACACAATAGATTGCCGGTAATTTTGCCGGTCCCGACGAGATCCGGAATCGGCAAGCCGATTTCATTCGTGGTAATTGTCAGTTTTTGCTCGGGGCTGCCGGCAGACGGAACATCGGGGGTTATGGGATCAACGATTGTTCCCAATCCGAAACCAATGCCGAATCCGATAGCCGCCCCGCCAATGCCGCCGGTAAAAAATCCGACCACCCCGCCAATAATTCCGCCGATAAGTCCGCCAATGCTCATTTTTTAGTAATCCGTTCCTGAAGATGCCTGAGATTGTTCTGAATTTTAACCAGTTGTTTCAGATCGACTGTTTTAAAATGACTCGTTTCATAGCCGCCATGTACAAAAATTTTGAACCCCGCCTCGATCACCCGATTATTCCAGTCAAACCCTTCATCGTTCATCATCATACCGTCATCATCATAAACAAATCGAAAGATCCCGACCTTCTCGAGAACCCTTCGGGCAATGATCAGACACCCGGCGCCGGCGCAATCAACGCTCCGAATTTCATTATATTGAAGGTCCCCGACCACCTGCCATCCATCCTCAACTTTCGTTAGGGCCATCGGAATAATGCCCTCGTCTTTGAGCACCCAGGAAACCGGCGCGACCACATCCAGGTCCAGCGAGACCAGGTCCAGAATATTAGCGGGGGGAACAATATCGGCATCACACATCATAATAAAATCGAATTTTCCCGATAAAAATTCTCTGCGGATAACGTTTCTCGCATGGTCAAGGGGAATCAAATGTTCCGGAGTCCAAATTTTAACCTTGAATCGCGGATCGGATGACCACTCTAAAAATTTAATGGATAGCTCGCTGCGAACATTCCCCAGATTCGGAACCGCAATCAGAATAGAAGGCTTAGCATTTTTCATTATTGGCCTCGTTAAATTCCTGTTTGGAGATATGGTCGCTCAGCTTAAATGTGATTTCCGCTATTCCGGGAGCGCTGTTTTTCGGATCAAGCGCAGGGGGAAGTTCGGGCAGATTGAGCGCTTGTATCGCTTCGATAACCGCCGCCCCATTATTTATAGTAAGAGCGATCGGCGGGTTCCATTGGGCGGCAAGCCGTCCGGCTTCATCCCAGGACTCAACCGGGGTCACGCCGAGAGCTTTGCAGAATTCCCTGATTTCGGAATCCGAGCCATCTAATAACCAGAGCTGCTCCGCGAGGAAATCCGGAAGCTGATGATTGTACGCAACCGGAGCAGCCTTAAGATTGCCGGTAATGAATGAATCGGGATACGAATAATGAGAATGGGTTTCTTCCGCATTAATAGACACGACCGGTTCTACCCTAACGAATCTTTTCATAATTTTGCTCCTTGAAATTGTTTTATTGACACCACTCGATAAGCAAATCTCATCTGTCGTCTCTGCAAGCGATCGTTAAAATTGATTTTGCAGACGCCGATATCATCGATCGACTGATAGACATATCCGGCAAAATAAATCGCCGCGTGAGAGGCCGCTTTGCCGTAATGAGACAGGATGATATCGCCGTGAATTAAATCGCTCAGATCGACTTTCTCTACATTCAATCTCTCCTTGAGCCCTTCTGATAATAGCTCCCGCGTGTTATGCAAATGCCAGTCCCGCGGATAATCAGGTATCAGATTTTTGCGCCATTGCAATATGCCCGCCTCCTCCAGGACCCGAAAGACAAAATGGATGCAGTCACAGCCCAAACCTTTCGCGCCGGAATGATGACGGTAGGGAGTTCCCAGCCATTCATCCAATATCTGCTTCAGCTTTTTCTGTCTTTCAAGGTCCTCAAAATAGTATTTTTTGCTCATGAGATTCGTTCCGCGGGATTTTCTTCCGGAATGAAAGGGAACCCTAAAAAATTGTCAATATTATCAAATGTATCCCGGCAGGTTTCCGCGCGGCCATCGCAGCCGGGATAGACATCCACGGAATCATCGTCCTCCAAATCGGATATCGGATACGCTATCGAGATCGTATCGCCGGAATGCGCCGTAATTGCCCGATGATAATCGCCAAAGTCGATATGCCCCCGGGTAAAATAGCCGCTCGCGTATCCCGCGAATGTAGCGCTGGTCAGGGTTGTTCCGGCATCATCGAGCGTTATTGTCGCGCTTACCTTGTAATCTGCTTTCACGATTCCGCATTGGCTGTCGAACAATCTCCAGTTACAGGTCAATTGATATCGCAGGGTCGGCACCGGCATTTTCAGAAAATGCTCAAACCCCACGCATTCTATCTCCGCTGCCGCTCCTTTAAACGAAACCGATTTTATCTGGCCCATGAAAATAACGCTTGCCTCCAGCGGATCCTGATCGCGAAACAGCCGCATTATGGAAATCCATAAAATTTCGACGGGATTGATGGCGATAAACTCCAGCGCCGGCTGCTCCAGATATCCGGCGGTGATTTTCAATGTGGTAATTTCCAGCTGAGAATTATACTGCACCGACCCTCGATTGAGGGTGGCCGGAACATAATCCTGGGAATCGTAGGTAACCGCCACATCGCCGTTGGTGTAATACCAGTGCTGCCCGCCGTCCCGCCAGATATGATACAGTTCAACCGGCTTTCGCTGGGAGGCTTCCTCTTTTTCGATATATGCTTCGGTGGCGTCTTTCATTTTTTTTAGCCGAATGTCAGTCCATATGGATTTGTTGCCGGACACGAAAAGCTGTCCAGAATTGTTGCACTGATGCCGCTGTGTTTGTAAATCTTATCGGTGCCATAATCACAGGAAATCAGATTGGTACCATCAAAAGCCAGCCCGGTGGGCCTCGAACTGGGAGAGGCGAAACTGTCGGTAATCGTTGCGCTGATGCCGCTGTGTTTGTAAATCTTCTCGGTGTTATTATCACAGGAAATCAGATTGGTCCCATCAAAAGCCAGCCCGGTGGGTATAGTCGCCGGACTCGAAAAGCTGTCCAGAATTGTTGCACTGATGCCGCTGTGTTTGTAAATCTTATCGGTGTCATAATCACAGGAAATCAGATTGGTCCCATCAAAAGCCAGCCCGGTGGCCGTGGAGGCGGGAGAGGCGAAACTGTCGGTAATCGTTGCGCTGATGCCGCTGTGTTTATAAATCCTATTGGCGTACCAATCACAGGAAATCAGATTGGTACCATCAAAAGCCAGCCCGCTGGGCCTCAAACTGGGAGAGGCGAAACTGTCGGTAATCGTTGAACTGATGCCGCTGTGTTTATAAATCCTATTGGTATCGGTGCCATAAAAATCACAGGAGATTAAATTCCCGGTGCCTGGGGGACTGGTGCTGGTGGTCGTGATCGATGAACTGGTGGTATATCCGGTCATGGTTGAACTGGTGGTTGACGCCGTGCTGGTGGTAGATGTCGAACTCATGGTTGAACTGGTGGTCGATACCGTGCTGGTCGAACTCGCGGTTGAGCTGGTGGTCGATGTCGTGCTGGTCGAACTCGCGGTTGAGCTGGTCGTTGTTGTCGTGCTGCTGGTAGAAGTCGAACTCATGGTTGAACTGGTGGTGGATGACGTGCTGGTCGAACTCGCGGTTGAGCTGGTCGTTGTTGTCGTGCTGCTGGTAGAAGTCGAACTCATGGTTGAACTGGTGGTGGATGACGATGAACTGGTGGTTGTGCTTGACGACGTGGTCGTGGTTGTCGCAGTGGCGATATCCAATGATGGGGGCGTTGTCCGATAGGACAGATCAATGGTTGCGACTGAATCGGACAGATATTTGGCCTCAATCTCATCCAGATCGAATCGGCACCAGGTCAAAAATGATACGAATAATTGCGAAAGCTCCGTCGCCGCACAGGCCCGGCCGATTGGCTGATTGATCGTAATGGTGTCCTCCGATGCCCGAACCACGCCGCGGGAGACAAATGCATCGTCAGGCCATTGCAGCATAATATGCGCCCCGGCCGATTGATTGAGCCAGTAATCCGGATACTCGATCGGATCGATGGTCAACTGGATAGCATCCGCCGCAAACGGGGTGGCAACCACGATATCGGCCATCTCCGAGGGCCGCCAGAACGCTCCCCATCTCCCCTGCTGGGCATCGAAAAAATCCAGAAATCGCTGGATTTCCGACTTCCCGTCGGCGCTATGCCCCGCGCTGAATCGGAACGCGGATTCATTCCAGTGAGACAAGGCATGGCTTTTCCCTAAAAAAGAGAGCAATTCATAATCATGCAGGAAATCGGTCTTGACCGGATCGCCCCAGTTCGGGGGGATATTGAAAATCGGATATCCCTTGTAGGTCGGAAAATCGTTAATATAGGGGGTGTGTCTGGTTATTTCGTCGTATTCTTCCTGGGCCTCGATATTCATTTTTCCGATCCGGGCGGTCAACGGATTGAACTTCCGGCCGGTTTTGATCCGGCATTTCAGAACGGGATAGATGTCCGTGGTCGCGGGCCAGGTATTGACCAGATTGGATGTCAGCGTAATTTGATCTGATTCGAGAGCTTGTATCTCTCCGATTTCATATGAGTCTTTGGATGCGAGTACAATGCACTGGGCCCCGACTTCAAAATTCCGGTATTCCGCCGATTCCACAGCCAGAATATTTTGCTCGGCGGCGGCCTCCGCGGTCAAAACGGTCCCGTCCTGCCAGTAGGGGATACCCCAGACATTAGGGAGATTTTTATATAATTTTCGTTTGATATACGCGGTTTCCGCATATTCCATCGTCACGGTATCATATGCCAGCGTCCGCCGGGGCCAGGTATACAGCGCCGACCGTTTTTCAGCATCGGTTATGCTGCGCTGGATGCCGGTCTTCCACTGCTTTCTGAAGATGAGATGGTTTTCCCAATCGGGAGGAATCAGGAAATATTCGCTGACCGTTGTTGTCATCGCAGCACCCTTTTGACGGCTTGAGCCCGAGAACTGAGGACATTAAGCACAGCGTTTTGTCCTGCTGCTGTCGCCAGGTAGCGATCCAATTCTCTCGGATCGGTGACATTGATGATATTGATGTCGGTTCCCCGATCGATTGCCCCGGCTGCCTGCGTGGGAACGGGACCTCCGGCGGCAAACGCGTAAGCGGGGCTTGGAATCGTGAAAGACGGCATGGTCAGACCCGCGAATATCTCTCGGGGAATCATTCTTTTCCGCATGGCCTCCATGATTTGGGAGCCGTAATATTGCACGGTTTTCACCGGATGCACATATTCTCCGGCGGTGGCCATGATGTGGATATCGTCGGCGGTGTCCGAGGGCGAGCTGCCGAGAATTGGTCCGCCCGCAGCCAGAGATTGCGCGGTGATGGTCGCGATCTGGATCGCTCCCGCCGCTGCTACCGAGGCCGCCAGGATCGGCCCCATGATGCCGCCCTGGGCGAGGGCTTTGGTAATTCCCTGGGCGGTGTTGATAATGGCCTCGGCCAGAGCCGCCGCTTTGGCCAGATAGAAAAATTCCTTCTGTTTTTCTCCGGTCAGGGCGTATAAATTCTCGAACGCATCCGCCATGCCGCCGGCGACGGTTGCCGCGTTATCGAGCTGCGTCTCTCTGATTCTCCGCTCCTGATCGGCTAACAATTTCTCTTTTTCAAGCCGCTGCATACTCTGAATATCACGCAGGGCGGCCGCTTCATCCATATACCCCATCTCGGCCACCAGCTTGTCATTGAGCAGATCCTTGAAGCTCTGGAGCTCCTCGGCATGCCGTCCATCCATCTCGGCTAATTCCTCATCGAATCCGGCCTGAAGCAGGCCCCCGCCTTTTTCACTTTCCGCTCTCAGGCGAAGATCGGCCAGAGCCTGATCGATTTCGATTTTTTTCTGCGCCAGAACTGTTTCAGCCTCTGTCTGTTCGTTGGTCAAATTGAGGAGCGTCCGTTTGTGGTTCTCTTCTTTCGCAAACAGCTGATCTTCCAGGGCAAGCTTTTTTGACGGGTCCTTTTCGGCTACGACTGCGGCCTGCATTGCCGCCAGCTCGGCGGAATATTGTTTCTCGATCAGCTCCCGGCGACGGTCGAAATACTGCTGCAGGGTGACTTTGCCCTTCTTATAGGTAGTTGCCAGAATAAGCAGGGCTGTTTTGGTGGAGGCGATCAGACGGGCTATCTGCGATTTGGTTTTGGCTTCATCCGTGGCCACGGGGACGGGAGTGGGGGTGGGAGTCTTTGGGGCTTCCGCTTCGGGCTGTTTTGCCGCCTCTTCCCGCAGTTGTTTCATGTATTGAGTGAGGATTCGGACCTTCGCGGCGGCGCTGTCCGCTTCGGAGAATTCTTTCCAGAAATCCTGAACGGGTTCGACTCCTTTCTCGATGGTTTCGGAGGCGGCCTTAAACTCTTTATCGAATTTTTTAACGACGGCGTCGATGTCTCCGAACAGAAATTCTTTGGTGGTTATTTTTTTGGACATCAGAAGGTCCAGACCGGCCCCTAAATCCTTAACCTTATCGTAAATATAGGCCAGACCGGCCACCGCCAGGGCGACCTTTTTGCCGCCTAAAATAGCCACAACCAGTCCAACCTCTTTCACCCAGTCAGGCAGCTCTTTATAGGTGTCCCAGATCGAGCCCAAAACGTCTTTTATGCCTTTCAGAATCGGCTGAATCGCATCATAGAATATCGCGACGTTCATCAGGGTCTTCTCTAAAGCGGCAATTATATTGTCGGCGGTTTTCGTCGCCCATTCATCCAGCTTCCCTTTTTCTTTTAGATCGCTAATGCCTTTTAAAATCAGGCCGAAGCCATTTTTTAGATAATCGAATAGCCCGGATTCCATAACCAGATTGCGAACCTGAAACCAACGGTCAGAAATCATGGAAAGCATTCCCTTCCATGTTCCGGATAGTTTTACCGCTGTTCCGCGGAATCTGCTGAGGGGCGATTCCCATGCCTCAAGAAGTTTTTTTCGGGTTTCGTCGGCCGAATACGATACTCCTGCCTGAAAGCCCAGCATGGCCAATATCCCTCGCTCGCGAAACATATCGGCAGACGCCGCACCTGCGGAATACATGCGAATGATCTGGCTCGTTGTGTCTTCAATTGAAAGCCCGGTTGCTGCCGCGAGGTCTCCGATTAAGGGCATCCATTGGGTGATCTCATCAACGCCGCCCTCCATAACTCCTGCCAGAGCGGTGGCTGATCCCATAACATTTTCGTATTCAAACGCTACCTGGCCGGCATAATCGGCCATCTCCTTGAAAAGCCGGTTGCCTTCCTTCTGGCTGCCGAGCAGCACTCCCAGCCGCAATCTATATTGCTCTGCCGTGGAGGCGGCGGCAATAAAGCTTTTCGCTACCAAAATCGCTCCCACACCTGCAAGGGCCGTTTTTAAATTGAACGCTGTTTTTCGCAGGCTGGTGATCCGTTTTTTGGTAACGGCCAAAGCCTTATCAAGCTTTCTGAACTCTTTACTTGCGGTATCTTTTGCGCGGATAATGAGTTTTAAGGTTTCGCTTTTGCTTGCCATCTTTTATATATTCCCGCCAGGCTTTCTGATCGGCGTGCATGCCAATCCGGATTGCGATTGCTGTCTGTTTCAGACGATCTGATTCCCTTCGCTCTGCCTCTTTTAGAGCGGTCAGGAAGAAGGCGTATCCGTACTCCCAGGGCTTTTCATGGCCTGATTCAACGAGGTGGCAAAGAGCCCGGTCAAGTCCTTCAAGATCGAGCTTTTGAGCAGCTCCATGATCCCCGACTTTGCCACCAGGTCGAAAAAAACCGTATTGACCTCCCGAAAGGCATCCCAGATGAGCCGCAATTCGGACGGCGCCATCTCCTCGATCTCCGAGAGGGGAAGATCGGTCGCCAGGGGAAGGATATCCGCTATCTGGCCCAGCCCCTCGCTGACCAGGGTATCCCCCCGCTCAATAATGCCGCGAATGTCCTTCACCCGCAGTTCTTTGACGGTAATCTCTTTTTTGTCGATTTTGATAGTTTTCTGTTTGCGCATCAGGATCTCCGTATTAGAAGTTTTAAGTTTCTTATTTTCCCCTTTTATGACGTTGTCGTTGTGGTCGTCGTGGTTGTAGTCGTGGTGCCGGTCACGTCGAAAAACGGGGAACTGGGATTAGTGGCCGTATCACTCAACCCTTCGCCTTTATAAGACATGGTCAGCCATTCATCGCCGATCAGGGACACCGCGCCGGTGGGCGATATTTCGCATTTCCAGAATTCCCAGATGTCATTCGGCCCGACCGGATTGTCCGCCTTGAATTTGACGGCGTATTCTTTGTCGGTCTGGGTCAGCGCGTGAATCGTGTTGCCGTCCACCTCGCCCATCAGCAGCATTGCCAGGTTCAGGGCGGATTTTTCATCCAGATCGAAATTGATGGTATAGCCCCGTTCGATGGTCGCCGTTTTATCTTTGGATTTGGCTCCGGATCGGGAACTGTAATGGGGCAGCTTCTCCACGGTAACTTCCGCCTCGAATTTCGGGCAATTGCCGACATCCCGGTATTCCCCAGCGGCCCCACCCGACCATTCGGCCAGCGACAGCACTCCCTTGCCCAGGGTATATAATTCTACATTTGGATTTTCGGGAAACATGATTTCTCTCCTTTTTTATTTGACGGTTTTCGTTTCATACGCGGCCGTGTAGAGGCATATATTCGCCTTCGGCGCGTACACCAGCGGCTGCTCATTCTGTAATGTGAGCGGGGTCCAGCCGGTTAATATTTTTTGCCGGTGCAATTTGCCTCTGACCGCTTCCAACAAAGCATAGATTCCGGGGCTGGATATATCGCCCCGGGCCGCCGCGATGCTCCCCCTGACATTGCGGTCTCCGATGATCAGCATCAATTCCAGGCGGTATTTGTCGTAGCGGTTCGCATCGATCAGAGATAACTCCGGAGCGATGACATAGATACAGGGAAATCGAAAGGTCACCGCCTCGATATCGTCGACATCCAAATCTCCTGAATACGCCGCTAATGTTTTGAGCCCCGAATCTTTCAGCGGTCCCAGCGCAGCGATAACGGTATCTTCCAACTGTTCGAATTCATGCATCAGTATTTCTCCAGGGTCGTCGGATCGAACATCTTCGTTCTCGCTTTCACCTGACTCGCGCCGTCATAGCTCTCCGGCGGGTCCGGCGGGGGCTGCAGACCGATCGACATCTCCCCTTTCGAGATTTTTTCCAGGAGGCGCACCGCGTTTTTATAGCGGTCGGCCCGCGTCGGGGGAATCTCCTCCATAACCCGTGAATAGAGGTTGTAGACGGCGATATCGGCATTGATCTTGCCTAATATCGGCGGGGCGGTCCCGACAATGGGGAGCTTGACGCGGCCGCCGATATAGGTGTCGATCTCCTCGGCGGCCGAGGCCATCGCCTCGACAGCTTTTGTCTCATCGATAATGTCTGCGCCGGAGTCATCGGTCAGCCTTCTCAACACATCTTCGGGGACCGCCTTTTTGAGATCATCGAGAGTGCAATATGCCGCCATTACACCACCTTCGCGTAGATCACCGCACCGGGTCGCTGCAGCACCGGCAGAGGCCTGGTCTCGGCTTTGATCCACCGGCCGCTGGGGTCCTTCTCCGGCCAGGCTTTTGAGAAATAGAGAACGCCGCTGCCTTTGGCGTCGATATTGCCCACGCCTCCGGGCGCGTCGTCATCTACGATGGGCGCGTAGGGCACATCCACGAGGTCGGCACAAAAGCCGATCAACAGGCAATACTTCTCATCGATAAATCGGCGTCTGGTGCCGGTGCTGTCGAGAAAGCTTCCGTTGTACTCATCCAGCTCCACTTCGGCCAGTTTCGTAATTTTACCGTTCTCGGCTACCTGAACCCCCTTGCCGTATTTCAGCAGTTCCCGCACTTTTTCATGCGCGAGCAGGGCATCCATGACATCGGACCCCATGTATCCTATCCATCCGGTGATAGCCCCTCCCGAATCATCTTCAATCAGTTTCTTGTAGGCCCGTAAGCGGTTGACGGGATCGCTGGATGCACTGGTCCAGAGATTGGTGCCGGTCAGCGTCGGTTTATGGGAGGTAGCCAGGTTGTAATCCACCAGCACCGTCTTCAGATCGGAATCGAGAATTTGGCCTTTGAGCGCGTTGACCGCCCAGTATTCCAGCGTCCGGTCCATGATGCTCCGCATATCCAATTGTTCCCGGGCAATCCGCGTCTTCATCTGCTCCAGGCCGAACTGCTCCCCATAGGCCCGCAGCGCGTTGAGCTCCGCGGCATGAATGAAGCGTTTCTGGGCCAGTCGGGGAGCGGTGAGGGTCACAACCTTCCGGCCGGTTTTGTCGGTAATTTCGGCGGGCGCATATACCGAGATATTTTTCAATATCTTCTCGCTGCCCGAAATCACCTCGAAGGCGAGCCGGTCGCTCGGCTCCATATGTTCCCGGCCCCGGAAAATCCGGTTGTAGATTTTCATGGCGGGCGCCTGCATGGCATTGATTGCCGCCGTTAATACGCGTATTTTGAAAAGATTATCCATTGTGTCCTCCGTGAGTTTTAAGTTTTGAGTTTCTTTTCTTACGACGTTGTCGAGCTCGTTGAACTTGAGCTGGTCGTCGTGGTTGTCGTAGTCGTCGTAGTCGTCGGTATCGCCAGAATAGCCTCATCCATGATGATGCCCCGGTCCTGCAGCGCCACGATTGCCGTCCGCTTGTCAAGCGTTGTTATTCCCGCCGGCCAGATCAGATCTTCATAATGATATTTGCCGACGAAATAGGCCTGCACCAGCTGCGTTTCGGCCGAATCATCCACATCTTCCAGCAGAATGGCGCGGGCATCGGCGACCGTAGCCAGCTGCTGCCACTCTCCGCCGGCCACACTCACCATTTCCAGTACCGTGCCGCGCTTCAAATCCCCGGCCGATGCTTTCAGCGTGATCTCTCTCTGGATATGCACCTCGGATGCGATCAGCTGGGAAAGCTCGGATCCCGTGGTTTCCGTCACTCCTAATGTTCCTGCCATGATTTATCTCCTTCGTTTAGATTACTTCGGCTTTCGACTGAAGAAAACCTTCCGTCTTCCACCTATTTGTTCGCGGCCGGATTGACTTTGGCCGCAATGGCCTCTCCCGCTTTCTGGTCCTCTTTCGCCTCCGCGAAATCCCCGCTGTCGCCGGCTTTTTCTTTCACGGCAATCTCCTTAAAAATGGGCGATTTTTCGAGGCTCTCGAGAAGCCCCTGAAAAAATACAAGCGGGCTTTTCTTTTCGGCCCCTTCCGCAAATTTGATTTCCGTCTCCGCATCCAGATTCTGCATGAACGCCGTCAGCCCGGAATCGGCCCAGGACGGCAGTATCTTGCCATCCTTAACTCTTTGCCCCACCCAGTCGGTGATCTCCTTTTTACGGGCATCCTCGCGGGCCTGACGCTCTTTTTCGGCGAACTCCGCGTCTGCTTTTTTCCGCTCCGCGGCGGCTGCGTCCGTTTTGGCAGTCGCAATATCCGCCTCGGAAAATAGCGGTGCGCCGGCGGCGGGTGTTGCCGGCAGAGCATCGTCGGGTATCTTTGAAATATCGATACCGATTGCTCCGAGGACCCCCTTCAGTTTCTCTTTAAAATCCATGTCTGTTACCTCCTTCTTATTGTTGGTTATCTCTCTATAAATCAGGGGCTCTTTGTCTTCCGACGTGGCAGCCTGCGCCCTGATGTCCTCAATGTTCCAGTCCCGGATGATTTGATCGGCCGTTTCTTTGCCTTCTTTTTCAATGAGCCAGTCGCGGATGCCCCGGAATATATCGGCGACTGTATTCCAGATCCAGGGTGACGAATCGGCAAAATCGAAGGTCAGGGCCTCATCGTTTTCGTCAAATTTCAGGTCGGCCAGGCCTTTTACCGCCGGCGGCGCGGCGCCTAAAAACCCTACATGCCGCAAGCCCCCGTCCGGATAGAAACTTGCCGACCGTTTTTTGTAGAGTCCTTTTTCGACGGCCTGCCCGAATTCGGGCACGATATCCTTTGCTTTGATAAGGAGCGATTTTGCGCCGTCGATAACATCTGTTTTCAGCTCACTTATCCAGCCGAATGCCGGGGAGTTGTCCTGCGGATGCCCGACGACAATCGGCGGCTCGTGGTGTTCCGGATTGAATTTCGCGATCGCGTTATCGATCAATGCATCCCCGTCATGGCTGATGCCGTTTGAATCGGTCTGTTTGCCGCCCCTGAATATCTCAACCCAATCATCAAACCCTTTGAAATTTCTCATCATTACCTCCTTCCTCGTGCCAAAATAAAATCATTCAAAGATTCCCTGATTTCGTCCCAGTCTTCCGGCTGCACCGCCATGAACGGTCTCGCCGGGATATCGCCCCAGGGTAGCTTCATCTTCCGGGTATGCGCGCGCACGGTAACCTTGCGGGGCTTTACGGGCCGTCCGAAGGCCTGAGTCATTTTTTTCAGATGTGTTTTGATATTGGCCTCTATCGTGCCGAACGATCCTTTTTTCGCGCCGAACTGATGAGTGGCCGCATAGATTTTGTTGGTGCCGATCGTCACTTTGTCTTTCTCCGCTCGATCATGGATGCTGCCCGCCAGGCCGCCGCCCATGCCCCGATCCATCAATATTTTTGCCCGGCCTTTTCTCCGCGCTTGGGTTGCCGTACTGAGAGGTTTCCATTTCGCCGGGCGGCCTCCCTTCTCGAAATTTCTGACGATCGATGTCCGGACAATCTGGCCGATTATTTTCATCACCGGCGTCAGATTACCCATGCGGCGCTGGATATCATTCAGAAGTTTTTGTACTCCATGATCATTAATCTTAATATTGAGTGATACTCCGGCCATCAATATCCCTCCAGATGTTCATCCCAGGCGGCTTTGCCGGGATTGTAATCCCAGCCCGCGTCGATTCCTTTCGGGATTCGATGCGTTTCTCCCGTGGTCGGACTGGTCCAGTCGTAATGTTCTATTTTGGGGGCCGCGGTTTTTATCGGAAACTCTTTCTCCTCTTTTACCAGGCGCTCTAAATCTCTTTCCGATACGCCGACTACCCCGCATTTGCACCCCCAGCCGTTCGGCGGATAATGGGTATCCCAGAACGGATCATCAGCGGGGAGCACCAGATTGTACCACTGCGTATGTTCCGGCCGTGGATCAGCCGCGCTCGACGCGATATAGCGGAGATAGGGCCGCACCTGGAGCACCTCGGGATCGGTCATCTGCTTCCAGTGTCCCGCATGATAGGCGACGCTGACGTTGGTATTGAATATCACAGCCGTCCTCCAGCCCTTGCCCCCCTTGTATTTCCAACCGTGCTGAGAGATTATGTTATCGAAATCCTTTCTAAATTCGGCGATGGTTGTGCCATCCGCAATGCCTTTTTCCACGGCCGTTCGAAGATCTGAAATCAGATCCTCTTTCATGGCGCCGGCAACCACGAATGCCCTTGAATGCATATCCTTCCAGAGATCTTCCCACGTTGCCGTAGGCAGGCTGATCTTTTGCCGGAAAAATGCGATCGCCTCATCAAACGGCAGATTTAATGCCTGAACTTCATTCATTCGCGTCAAACCTCCCTGACAGATGAGCTAACACCATTGCTCTCTGGATGAGGTTGCCCATTTGCGTCTCATCCAGATTTTCGTAGAGGGCCGCCAGGCCGTCCCGGAATTCCTTCAGGGAACTCGACTGTTCCAACAATTGCTTCGCCGGATCGATCATCTCGTCCATCGAGGCGTCGGCAATCGCTTTCGCCGCGACAGCATCAGCGTCGGCATGGATAGTATCGTCGCCCTCGGCGAATTCCGGCTGAGCGGATGGTGATTTTCCCTGCGGCTGGGGCGCCGGGCCGACTTCAAAATCTTTTTCCTGCAGATTATAGGCGCGCTGATAATAATTTTTCGTAAATTTGACTCCCTGATTGGTCAGGGTTTCGTCTCTTTCGGCCAGCTCTTTCTGAATTTTCTCCTCTTCAAAGAAGGCGAATACCGGCGCGGTCGCTCCCGGCGCATTGAATTCAATGACCCACGAGAACAAAACGTTAAATGCCTGGGAAATCATTCTTTTGTCCTGGTCCACCAGGTCGGCCCGGACTTCCATGTGTTCCTTGGTAGCAGCGAAAGAACCACCCTTGTCCAGCTCCGTGGTCAGGGTCTGGCCGAGAATTGCCTTAGATATCTCCCGGTTGGATACGCTGATCAGCTTTTCATAGATGTCTGCGGAGGCGGATTTGGAGCCGCTTTCTTCTAATTTTATACTCTCATCGTCATTGATTACGGCCACCGCGTCCTGCACCATCGAAGTCAATCTCGACAGAAGCGCGGACCGCTCGGTTTCATTGGTCGCTCTCGGCACCCGGCCCACCAGCCAGGGCATCCCGTATTTTTCCGTGAAGATCGCCCAGAATTTAAACCCGCCTTTTTTAAAAATTACCGGCCAGAAGCATCTCGACAGAACCCGCTCGCCATAGGGATTCTGATAACTCGCGTGATGCCGGGGCAGGAGAAATTTATAATCCGGGATCTCCTCGCCCTCCGTCATGTTGTCCATTGACATAAATCGGAGTTTGTTTTTCGGGTCGAACGCGAACCATTCCGGTGGTTTTCCCTCAACTCGTTCCGGCAGCCACGAGCTTTCAGAGCTTTTCCAGATCACTTCCAGGGGAGACATCCCGAAAAACGGGGCCTCTAACATATCGGTGATGATCTGATACACATCGAGCGAGCTCATGAGATTTTCAATAATTGTGTACGCGTTTTTGTTCTGCCGAATCGAACCGGTCTTCGCTTCATTGATCTTCCATTCGCAGGAGAGCGTCCCCGATTTCCGGCTCTGACAGCAACTCCAGACGTGGGCGTCGGAGAGGAGCTGGCGATAGACGGCAATCCCCTGTCCGGTTTTCGAGAGTACCGGGTCCGGATCAGGCAGCAGCGCCCATATCCCCATCCAGTCCAAAGAACGTGACCGGGCGGCTATCTCCGCGCTCAGGGATTTGCGCTCATTATTCAACTCAAGGAATTTCGTTTCATTCAACCAGAGTTTCATCAGTCGTTTCGCTCCTTTTCAGGTTGCGGGTTTTTAACTTTCAACTTTGAACTTTTAACTTTGAACTTTTAACTTCTAATACGCTCCATATCGGACGGATCCGTGATATCCGCCTAATTCGGACATCATATTTCTCGCCCCCGCGGTCAGGATAATGGGAACATCCGTATATCCCGCCATTTCATAGGCCGCATAGAGCGCCATCGCCCCGGCAATACCGGAATCGCCGTGACGCTGTTTTTTGTCTTTGCTTTTCGTTTTTCCCTCCGGCAGCTTGGCCACGCCTTTGATGACCTTAAATGCCCGGTGATCTTCGATGATATCGGCGTCTTTCGGCAGCAAAATCGTGCGGTCCTCAAACGCCGCTTTATATTTCGGCATGGTTTCCCGATACCAGTTTTCCGTCAGCATAATCTGGGCAATTCTCAGGGGGCCGTATCGCTGCATCGCCCGCTCGGCCAGATATTGCCCGTTTCCCCGGGCATCCAATGCGCCGCCGCAAAAGCGCGGCAGGCGGTCTACCAGATAAAACAAAATCTGCTCCTGCTGCTGAAACGGCATGTTTCGCAGTTCCAGGACAAACGGCGCCCGGAAGGTCGCATTCTGTTGCTCGGCCAGCGGTATAATTACCGTGAGGTCTCCGGTTCGTCCGAAATCCTCGCCGAAATAATGACATTGTTTCGGATCCAGATTTACCAGGTGTGATTTCAGTGTCTCCTCACACCAGTCTCCGACTTCCGCATATCTCAGGTGATCGGCGATCTCGGCAAATGCCCGAGACTGTTCATACCGAATCACCGGGATATCGGGCGACATACATGCCTCGATTAGCGCCCGGGTGAGATAAGTACCGCTTCCCTGGGAGGGGATGCAGAAAAGCTCTTCGTCGGCATCATCACCGTAAAAGTCGATCAGTTCCTGCCGCCACTGCATTTCCTTTTCTTTCGACCACTCCTCGCCCGTCCGGAGGCAGATCCTTTCATAGAGACCTCCGTCCAGCGCGTCATCCAGCGTAATTCTATGTAATGAGTAGGGTTTTCGTCCCGATAGAATATCGTTGACCAGGTTATTAAATGGGTTGGTATCTCCGTTGTGTGTGGATATGACTACGACACGGCCTCCCCACATGAGCATGGCTATAGCCGCTTTCAGAAGCCCCGGGAGATCATCGTGGAATGCCGCTTCGTCGATGACGATTTTCCCCTGTTTACCACGGAGATTTGCCGGTCGAGATGATAACGCGGTAATCTTCCAGCCCGAAGCGAAGCGGATCCGGAAAGATTTGATGTCCCGGCCCTCATCTTCGATGACGACTTCCTCTATCTCTTCCGCGGCCAGCTGATAGAAACGCGACCAATCTGCACAATCCTCGATGAACTCCTGGGCCATCTCTTTGTTGTAGCCGATATACCAGACGTCCATCCCGGAGGCCTTCGCCGCGAGGAGGGTATCATCCGCCGCCTCACCCCAGGAAAGCCCGACCCGCCGGGATTTTTCGACTACCTTCACCTGCGATTCATCCGCCATCCATCTCTGTTGATAGGGCAGCAATATCGCCGGTGTACGGTTTGATCTGTTTTCCTGGTTCCAGGTTGTTTCCTGCTTTATCATCCCGCGATCCCCAGAATTTTCTTTTTAATTGTCTCGACGGCGGGGTCCGAAAGCCCCCGTTTTGTTAATTCTTTCGATATCTTTTGCGCCGCGTCCTGCGCTTTGTCCCTTGCCTCTATCTGCCATTTTTTCTGAGTTACCGAGGCACGACTGAGACGTGCTATCATGCTCCCCATTTTGGGGATAATTTTATCGTTGCCTTCCTGAAGGTTTACCAGAACATCGAATGCTTTTTGCTGGATGAGCCGAATCAAAGCATCATTCATGGCCCCCTCTTCATCACCGGCGGCGGTGGCAATCGCCTTGGCCTGTTCGGTAGCGATCTTGATTGCTATCAGTTTCTCCTCGAACAGATGTCCGTGCCGGTGAACGGAGGACCGGGATATTTCAAAACCCAATTCCTCCAGCCATTCGGAGAGGCCCTGGTAATCGGAAAAACTGTTCGCCACGAGGCGGCGGTTCAGCTCGAGCTGGATCTCTTCCGGCAGTTGCGATATTGCTGATCTCTGCGGCATGCCGTCACCACTTTCTCGGCCGGGCGATTCCCGGGTTGCAATCCACCGTATATTCCACAATATCGATGCCGTGGCGGTTAATTTTCGCGAACCATACCGGCATATCCTCTCCTGTTATGGTTACGAGTTTGCGCTCCGCTAAATAGTCCAGTTCCCGGCGAATCTCCATCAGGGTAATATCCGGCACGATGGGCTGGATGGCGCGCATAACAACGGTTTCCGATGTGCCCATTGGCTGAGCGGCATTCAAGGCCTGCAGCAACGACCATCTCAATTCCTCCCTCCGGGCTTTTTCGAAATCAATCATTTTTCTTCTCCTTTGTGCTTTCGATTAAGTCACGGAGACGATCCAGTTTGGTATTTATGACCACCTCGTGCCGGATAAAATCTTCTTTCCTCACGTAATTCAGCGGCAAATCCGCCTTCAATTCGAGAAAATTTTCCCTCAGTATCTGGTTATTCTCGCGCTGCCTCAGAAATTGCTCATCATACTGCGAAAAATATCGGCCCAGCATCCATCGAAGTGTCGCTATTACCACCAGACTCCATGCCGCGATCATGCCGGCTAAAAACACAATAATCTGCCAGGTTAATATTTCGGTCATCTGCCGCTCTCCTTTTTTCCGGTTAGTTTTTCGTAGGTGGCTTCCACCCGGTATCTATGGAAATATCCCCAGGCAACCCGTACGATCCAATACTTGATCCACCTGCGGATCCATCCGTCGATTCGGGAAAACAGGGTTTTTTTTAATGCCCGGTCCCGCAGTTCCATCGCTTCGAAATAAACATCCGCGGCCATTTTTTTGGTCACCACGGGTACGGAATTGCTGCGGCACAGATAATCGTGGATCGCCCCGCCGCGTTTCGAGGTCGCCTTGACAACACGCACTGATTCGTAATCGAACACGAATCCAACCGGTACCTCGATGATGCAACCCAGAAGATCACTCGCATACCGAAACGGCTGCCGGATCCGGGCATAGGTGCTGTCAATCTCTTCAGTAATCAGCGACATTAAAAATTTTGACATCGGCTTATGGTATTGGCGTAACTTTAGTGTCCGCCTGAGCGTTGATGTCCCGGGTCTTCGCCGTGTCCGAGTCGTTGATCTCGAAATCGTTATTCCCAACCGCGAAAACCATGAAACACCCACTGTTTAAAAGCGCCAAAAGAAAAAGAATAATCATTTTGGTCTTCATGCTGCTGTCTCCTCTTTCTTATATGCCTGATATGACTTCCAGACTTTGTCCACATAGGTAATTATCTGCCGATGATCCGGGCGTTTGCCCCGGACCTGACAGGTCACATCACCCAATATTTTAGAAATGTCGTCCCAGGTGGGCGGTTGTTTTGCTTGGGACCGATGAATGCGAATTGCTTTGTTGATGTAGCCGCGGCCGCCGTTGTAGGCCGCCAGGGCGCATTTCAGGCGTTCATTTTGATCGGGAATTTCCGGGAGGTGTTCGATCTGTTCGGTTAAATACTCTGAGCCGAGAGTGATGTTTACCACGGGATTTTTCAGCAGGTCAGTGCGGCAGAGACCGAGATCTTTCGCGGTGGCCGGCATAAGCTGCATCAGGCCCACCGCCCCGCAATGGCTCACCGCCTCCGGATTGAAGCTGGATTCGTTTTTCGCCACGGCTTTGAAGAGACGCCAGTCCCGGCCGGTCTGTCGGCCGGCAACCTGGAAATAATTATCAAATTCTTTGGTCATGACATGCCTCCATAATCTCGCTAACTGCGGGGGTAACGATGCATCCGAAACAAACGAGCCCGGCACGAGAAACAAGATCACCGTCAACGCAAAAAGTATTTTCATTCTGGATCCAAAAATAAAAAAGCCCGGCTCATTGTCTTTTCAGACAACAAGTCGGGCTGGTCCTCGTCCTTGTTTTTATACTTTTTTATAATATTAACGGGTTGTTTTCCCGATGTCAAACAAAAAACTTCCCGTCTTTTTCGCGATTATTCTACCTTAAATCGCACCGTCAGGGTGATAAAAGCCACCTTCCCATCCTTCCGTTCTTCTAACACGTTCGTATAACGCAGGTCATGCTTTTCAATAATCTCATCAATCAATGCCCGAACGATTACTTTTCGATGGGGAACGGCCCCTGTGAAGGGACTGTCCCCCGTATTTTGTCGTCGATTCTGTTTCATTCCAGTAAAAAATTCTGCTTGATAATGGATAATGCCGCTGTCTTTACGGCTGCATAGGATAAATCGATTGATTTTTCCCGGAATACATTTCGCAATTGATTCCAGACGGTTTCGCTCTTTATGCTGTCCAGAAGCTCATGGCCGTCCCAGGTTAGATTCATCGCCACGCAGAAGATCCCGGAACGGGTGTCTTTACATTTTGCAGTGATAAGACCGGCCTGATCGAGAATATGCAGGTGATACGAAACCAGCTCATCATCATAGCCGGTGATTGCATCCGGGCGAACAACATCTCCATAGGATGGCTTTTCTTCAATCATTCGCAAAATCAGCCGGATCAAACCCCAGTCACGCTGCATTTTGTTTTCTCCTTTGCTGTTGATTCTATGTCATTTTGAAAATTTCTCAGTTTATGGATGATATTGTCAAGCTCTTTCAGCGACTTGTAGATGTCGACTATATGCCGGAGACACGGATCGATAAGAGGAAGCGCCGTGTCAACCGCCGTTTTCGCCTTTTTGAGATCGTCATGCCGTTTGTCCGCCGGGGGGCGGTAGCCGGTTTCAAGTTTTGTAATTTTTTTAGTCATCAAGCGGCACCCCCTTTCAGCGCCGTCAGTTCATACCGGCGGGGAATGGTTTCGTAATCCTGTACCGTTCGCCTGCTGATATCAAGCAGCTTCGCAGTCTCTCTCTGGCTCAACCCGAGTTTTCGATAATGTAAAAGGCGTTTATATTTCTTCATATCCATGATCCGGCTTTTTTCGAGATGCCGCATGATTTGCAGCTCGATAAGCTCTTTTTTCCACTGCATCACCTGACTGATGTGGATAAACTCCTGACGTTCCAATGCTTTGAGCATGTTTACGATAAACGTGCGAAATTTCTCTGATTTCGGTGTGTTCGCCAGCATGGCGATACGGTATTGAGCATCGGTGTCGAAAACCGTTACCTCCTGTACACCACCACCTCTTCCATCGGGAGAAGAAGGTGTCGTCAATTTGACGACACCTATAAATGGCTCAATGTCCTTGCGGTGACGTCCAAAAACTTTCATAACTCCTTTTCTCGGTTCCCGATAGCCGAGAGCCATGCCAAGTTGTTCGGCAGTCATCCAGTAGCGTCCGTCTTTATGGACGAGCTGATCTGGGTTGATTCCAAAATTTGTTAACGCCTGTGCTTGTCTTTTTTCCATACTGGACCTCCTGTTGTAATTAGACGGTTATTTCCCAGACTCCCCCAAAAACAATAATCCCGAGACTTGTCTACACCCAACAGGAGGTGTCCCCCGCCTCGCGGTACGGGGAGTCTCGGGAAAAATATTTTGCCCAATAAAAAATGCCACTGACGGGGGCAACACCGCCTGTTGTTTGATAGACGCCCCCATGTTTTCACTTGTTTTTTCAAAAGTCAAGAAGTTTTTCATTTTCAATTTCCAAAAATTATTTTTGATTTCCGGCTTTTTTTCTCGACCGCATCTTATCCCCTATCCAGGGAATTCAAGAGGGATTTTACCCCTTTGACGTTGGCTTCTTGGCCCTCTACTTGCTCGGGCCGCTTTCCCTGCATGAGCTTTTCTTCCCGCTCCCGGAGCTTTTTCTCATCGTACTTGCCTTTTTCTTTACGCTCTCTTTCGGCAATAGAAAGCATTACTTTTTTCAGGTAGTTATGGTTCGTGAGCGCAGTCGTAAATTTTCGGTTGCAGGTTTCCCGAAGCGCCTCGGCGATCCCCACCCGGGAGATCCGATACCGCTTTTTGGAAAACGTGAACTCCTCGCCGCCGTACATGGTCAGCACCTCCTGAAGGAGCCGCACCAGCTTTTTGGTTTTAACGCTCAGAGGAGCTATGCCGAATAACTGGGCATACTCGAACGCCAGGCGCGAGTGCGGGCCGAACAACGGCAATATCTCGATGAGATACCGCAGGTCTTCACTGCGGGAATGTTCCGCAAAATCAATCTGGTGGCCGCAATTAGGGCACTCTGCTTTCATGGCGTTTCCGCTTTCACTTCATACTCGAATTTTTCTTTGGTCTTTCTTTTGCCGCCGATCAGGAACAGCCGTTCTTCCGGCCATTTCTCCACCACCGCCCGGTCAACGCTTTTGGCGATCTTGATCGCTTCATCCCAGCCCTGTTCTTCGATGCGTTCTAACACGTTGCGGGGGAGAGAGAATTTCGGCTCTTTCGTGTGGAGCAGGATGCCGTGTATTAGTTTCACTTTCTCCCGGCCGTCGAAAAGTTCGACGGTATTCTCTTTCATCAGGGCAACCAGGTTGATCGCTTGCCGGCCGAGGTCCATCGCATAGACATCTATCTCCTCCTGATATTTCTCCCGGATGGCTGCCACCTCACGCTCGAACGCGCTTTCCGCGTCTGCGACCCTCTTTTTACAAATAGCTATGCTTTGTAGATAATCATCCGCCTGTTCACGCAATGTCGTTTTCATTTGAACCCCCTTATTAAATTCCATTAGATTCAATGGTTTGATTTTTCTCTATATTTTTCTTTTTTCTCCCGCCTCTTCTTCCGTAATATCTGGCAGAATAACAAGTTAAAATTTTCATAATATCCTCTGCCAATTCTTCTTCATATTTCTGTTCTTTTGCCTCAACAATCTCAACGGTTATTTCTAAGTTTTTAAAAATAGCGTCAAGATACTCATATCCAAATCTTGCAAGTCTATCTTTGTATTCAATCAACACTCTTTCAACTTTACCCTCAAAACATAACTTAATCAGCTTATGTATTCCTTTTCTCTTTTCGTTTATTCCGCTGGCTATTTCATCAATTAAGATAGACTTATAGCCTTTATTTTCAGCATATTTCCTAAGCCTATCTTTTTGTCTTTCAAGATTTTCTTTCTGTTTATGGGTAGAACATCGGGCATAAATAACGGTCAATTTTTCCTGTTTTTCTTTTTCGATACCCATATAAGCGTCCAGAGCATCTTGCCTAAAACGCCTATGGCTGCCAGAAGTCTTGAAAGCGCTTATGCTATCATTATTTGCAAGCGTTTTAAGCGTATTGATTGATACACCTAAATACTCGCTGGCTTCGGTTATCTTATAGATTTTCATTGGCGAATCTCTCGCTTAGATCATCAACTGAATAATCGTTTCTAAATTTTCTAAATGATTTTTTATCCATTTGTTGAAGTTCTTCCCATAAGTTTGGGAATTCATTGTACAAAACCTTAAGTTCCCCTATTCTTGACAAAGGACAACACCAACAAGAAACCCTATGGAATTTCTCATATAAACCTTCCCAATCCAATCCCTTTGAATAACAATATTCTAACGCTTGTTTTTTGGTTACGCCCCACTCAACAAGAGAATACTGTAGATTTTCTCCTTTTAAATTCTTACCAATCCTCCCAGCTTCATCGGAAGCTATGCCGATATTCTTTATATAATTTTTTTCTGTTTTTAGTAATCTTTTTGATAATTGGGTTTTTTGTGTGGTACACCAGCGATTTAAAAAAGAAGGCCAACCATACCCAATATTATTTTTACTCCCATTTCTTGTTTTAACTATATGTTCACCAAACAAATAATCAAAATTAAATTTAACAATCTCAATTTTTAAAGGTAAAATCATTGATTCCACTTTTTCAATATGCCTATACATCGCAGGAAATTCTTTTGTTGTATCAATACAAATAACCCTATCAATTTTGATGTTTTTTTCTAACATCATTAGAAGCATTGCCGTTGAATCTTTACCCCCGCTAAAACTTACTATATTCATCATTCATTTCCCTCACTAATTTTCCGTTTGCATCCACAATCTTCTGCATATCCTCAACAGATATTTCTTTTTCCAAAGGCTCAAAAAAATAAACCTTATCTTCTTCTGTCTCAAAATATTCTTTGGTTGTTTTTATAACTTTCATGTTTTCACCTTTTAATATAGTCATTTTTATGGTAAAAGTCAAGTGATTTTAATGGGTTTATTATGATTTTGTTGGATTTTTATAAGCAGTTACAACCTCCATATTAAGCGACATTTGGCCTAACATCTCCGCCAGGCTGCATCTCCGGATTTTTGCCTCCATCGCCAGCGGACGCAGGGCCCGGAGCCGCAGACGGCTCAAATAATCCTCCAACTCAGACCCGGCGGCGGCCAGGTAATAACCGCCTCCCTCCCGATCGGGGATCGAACAGATCGGGACCCCGTCCCAGCGCAGCGCGGTGATCAGCGTACGCAGTTTACGGGTGTCGTTGATCCGGTTTTGCCACTCCTCCCCATAAATGATTCCGAACAGCTCTCCCATGCCGATCGCTTTTTCAGCGCCGACATGCCTCGCCATCTCGGCGAGCACATCTTTCTTTGTCCGTTCTTTTTCTTCCGGGGTCAACATGATTACCTCCTGGCAAAATAAATGCCTAAAGTGTCTAAAGTGTCTAAAGTGACTAAAGTTACAACCCCTCTTTCTCCGCTTCCCGGCTGACCAGGTACCAAGGCACGCCGGTTTTCGCGTGGATTCGTTCCAGCTGGCGGATGGTAAGCCTACCCGAAGGGCTCTCCGGCTTCACCGCTTCCTCGTAGAGCAGTCCCCGCACCGCAGCCAGGTTGATATTTACCTGACGCTCGCTTCCATCACCCTTCATTGTGCCCACCGTCAATATCTGTTTGGCAGCCCGGTTTTTTGGTTTCATTTTTCAGTTTTCCCCCTCTCGTTTGCAGGGCGATAGTACACGCCGCATCCCTTTTTTGTTGCCTTCTGCCGCACGGCATTGACCAGATGAGATAACTGCCGTTCATCCAGCCATTTCGGCTCGTTCACCCCGAACAGACGTAAACACAAGCCCCGCAACGTTTTCGGCGGGTATCCCATCTCCGTCCACATGGCGAAAACCATGCGCACCTGGGAATCATCGTCCTGCCGGTATTGACACGTCATCTCCGGGTCTCCTTTTTTCCAGTTCCTCATCGTCGGCGGTATTGCCGGGGCGAACAGACGGAATCCTTTCCGTTGAAAATGACCGATCACCATGTGCCGTTCCGCGAGGGTCAGATCGGTCAAGCCGCCGACCTGCCGACCTGCCAGCTCCCGCAATAAGGGCAGCCAGGTCTCTTTATGGTCCTGATAGGGGAATCCCGCTTTTGAAAACGCCCGGTGCATAATGGTGTTCTGCTGTTTATAGATATCGTTGGCTGTTTTTCGGATCGTTTCCATATTTCTCAAATTAGATGCAAATAGTTTCAATCAACTGTTTTGCCCGTTCCAGCGCTTTCAGGGCCGCCTTCTTTTTATTCCGCAGGTCCCGGAGCTTTTTCGCCTTCTCCTCGTTCCGGGGCATTGCAACCGGATCGCGGGTCATCTGCCATTTGCCGTTACTCAATAACTGTCGCACGATTCCCTGCCGGACAAGCATGGTTAGCCATTCCCGGGCGTAGTGTTCGCTTGCGCCCGCCATCTGCACGAGATCGTCTATTTCCACGACCTTGCCCCGGCTGGACCGCAACACCCTCCACATCCGCTCCTGAATGCTCGGTCTCTCGGGCCGGGTCGGTCGATAGTGATAGACCCCGCGCCGGGTCCGGATCAGCTCGCCGGATTGACAAAAATCGCTGAGAACAGGGTACATTTTGGTATGTTCCGCGCAATCCAGCTCCGCGTAGGCGCTGATATCCCAGGGAGTCAGCGAGTCGTTGGTTTTGCTCAGCTCTTTTATGGCCTGCCGGATCTTTCCGGCAAAGGTTGGTTTCATGAGGCGTTCCCCGAGAGCCCGAGTTTATGGGCCGCTTTGACCATCTGCTCGGTAATGTCGACGGTCTTTTTATCATTGCAGATTTTAGCCAGATTAATCGTTAATCGCCGGATTTCACGAAAATTCCCCTGGGTAAGCCGGTGGATCAGCGCCGCGCTTTCCGCGCCGGGGACCAGGCCTGGAAATCCGGCTTTTCCGGCGTCTCTGGTTGCGTCCTTTATATACATCATAATGTCTCCGGCCCCGATGCCGGAAAATTCGACCCGCTGGAAGGTCCGCGACCACACCCGGCGGTTCAGCCGCATGTGCGAGGCCAGTTCCTCTTCACCAACCAGAACCACTCCCCCACCGGTGAGTTCGGCCAGGTCCCGGGTTATCTCTAAAAAATCATTGGGGAGCTTTTCGATTTCGTCGATAATCACTGTCCGGGGATATTCGAGCAGCGCGTTGATGGCGCTTTCGAAACAGTCGCCCTTGCGTTTCGGCGCGGGGCGGATGCCCAGCTCGACGCACAGGTTCCGGAGAAAATCGGTATAATTGGTTTTCCAGACTTTTTGGGCCAGGAGATAGATGCTGTTCGTGTTGTTGGCATGCCAGGTCTTGACCGTCCGGGATTTACCCCGGCCGGCTTCGCTGTAAACGAGGCCGAACCGGCCTTCACCTTCCGCCATTGCCAGGCCGTCCATCATCACGTCAAAATTTCGTACGTTTCTGGTGGTGATAAACGGCTGCGTCACAGTAATTTTATTCATTTTGACCTCCTTATTTCTGATACATCATCACCATTTTGGTCCGGTGCTCATCAAAGTAATCGGTATATTTTGTATATTGCTCGGTCTGTTCAAAATAGCGCATAAACCCCTGTTCATCTTTAGGAATAAGCACGCCCTGGACCTCGTATTCCAGCAGCTTTTCATACCGGTCCATGTCCGGAACTTCGGCCAGGTTTGCCCAGTTAATCGGATCAATCCGCTCCTGTTCTCGTTCCAGGGCCTCGAAATCGCTCTCTATCCGCGCTCGCTCTTCATCAGAAAGGGCCAGGGCTTTCATTTTTTTTTCTTTCGGCGGGAGCCCGGGAACATCCGGAGCGAAGCCCGCAGCAGTGATCTGCCGGGTAACCTCCGGGATAACCTCGGATTTTAAAAGGGCCCGGGCCGTCGACACAGTGGATTTCTCCAGGCTTTTTTTCAGGTGGATTTCATCAGCCAGGCGCGCCTGGTCTTCATCCGTGCCGAGGATTTTCGCCGCGGGATGGGTTTTTCCGGCTTTCAGCGCCTCGCAGAGAAATTCCTTCCCCTTATATATAAATATATATCCGTCGTCCTGAAGGTCATATTTAATAGTCACCGCATGTTTGCGGCCGTAGAGGCGGGGATGGTAATACCAGGTGCCTAAAAACTTAATGCCCCGCCGCTGGATCGTGCGGATTTCCATACCCATCATTAATTCGCGGAGCTTTATCGAATCTACGCCCGGCCCCTGGCCCGGCGCGAATACGTCGATGGGCCGGATTCCTTTCAGGTGCCCGCTCTGCTGGGGACGGCGGGCATAGTCGTCGAACCACGCGGCAATCGCCTGGTGGGCCTGCATCAGGGTAGGAACTTTGCCCTGGGTGATTTTTTCGTGAATTCTCCGGTGCAGTTTTTCGCCCCGGTTCAGCCGTGGCGGCTTTTCCGCGATTGAGGTGCCCACGTATGACGGGGCGATCCTTTCCAGCTCGGCAAAGGACCCGAAAAATCGCTCCACCACCTTGCTTTGGGGATGATAAGGCCAGGCATAGATGGAGCGGATCCCTAACCGCTTAAAAACTCCCCCGAATCCGGTCTCTTCAAGAGACTTCTCGCCCTTGAAAAACCGGGAAGAGAAGGCCTTGCCGTTATCAAGATAGGCGATTTTGGGTATTTTGCCGAGCATCAGAATCGCCCGGCGGAGCGCCGAATTGATCCCCTCGGTATCCTCGGTGGGCATGATTTCCCAGCCGCAGGGGAAATTGCTTTTCATGTCGAACCAGAGGAGCAGCATCATGCGTTTCGGTTTGCCGGTCCAAGGATTTAGTATTTCGAAATTGAGGATATGGCCATCGGCCACCAGTATGTCTCCCACTTCGATCCGGTCGTAATCCCGCTCGATCCAGTAGAGGCATTTGTTGTGGAGTCCTTTTTCGCCTTCCCGCCAGAAAATCCACTGGTCGTAATGTACCGATATCCAGTCATCCAGAAACCGTCGATAAGTGGCGTCGGACAGGCTGTCGTGGATTTCTTTCTGGTCCATCACCGCCCGGGCGATCCGGATGATTTCCGTTTTTCGTTTGGGCTGATAGGGAGAGCGCACGATCGAAAGGAGCACTCCGGCCTGTTCGGGGCCGACACTCCGTTTGCCCCGGTTGCCGCCGTGACGCGGGGCCAGGGCGGTGATGGGGTCACGTTCTTTTTTTAGTTTGCCGATCTGTCGTTCGAGAGTTTGAAACGATGTTTTGCCGAGAATGCCATAAAGGGTGGGGTAGGCCTTGGCGTTGTAGGCCAGCACGAAATTCTTTTTCGCGATCATTTTTGAGCCGTGGCCGTTGGCCTTGCGAGTGACATATTCCACGTACAGCCGCACCAGGTCCGCCCAGGCCAGGGCTTTTTTCCTCTGCCAGGCTTCCAACGCGCAGGGCTCCCGGGAAACAATACCGGGTTGCGCCTCTTTTTCCGCCAACGTCTGCGTCATAATCGCCATCCGGATGTCTTCGGGCAGGGAATCGAAAAGATATTCCTTCTGCTTGCCCCCGCGGCCGGCCGACTCCTGAAACCGGCAGTTTCCTTTTTGGAGCCGTCTGACAATTGTTGTTCGCGCCCAACCCATAATCTCCGCGATCTCCCTGGCAGTATATGTTTCTTTCATTCCGCCGGCTCACCCGCCAAAAATGTCACGCAGGCAACCATCCCCATCCCGGCCATGTTCGGCCAGGGGAACCAGCCGCCGTCCGAGCCGGCGAGCAGGAGGCCAAAAACAAAAAGGAATGCAGCAAATATTTTTATAAGTTCTCTCTTCATCTTCTTTTTTTCTCCTCTCATAGCCAGGATGTCCGGGGATCCAGATTTCCCCGTCGCCGGTCCCGGTTGATTCGCTGGAGCTGGATATTATTTGCCACCCGGCAGTGAAAATGTATCTCTAACTGATCCCGCGCCCATACATTGCCCGCGCGGGCTGCCGCTAATAATATTTTGCTGATTTTGCTCTGCTCCGTCTGAAACTGATATGTTATCTTCCGGCTCATTACGCTCTCCCCTTTAGTTCTTTTTTGAGTCGCTGCATTTCGGTAATCGAGTCTTCCAGTTTGCCCAGCGCCAGTTCCCGGACTTCACATCCGGAGATCACCCTTGCGTCTTCGGCATCGGCGAATGGTCTGATCGGATCCAGCGATCCGGTAATTCGCATAATCGCAAAAAGATAATAGGCGGGAATAGGATACTCGGCTGGTTTGGAGAGGTGAGGATTTAACATGTGGATGGAAAGTTTCTTGTTCTTGCCGCTTCCGGCCCATCCGAAATATTCGTTTATTGCGTCAACAATCTGGTCCCGGCTGAGGTTGCTTTTCCGGATCGCCCGTTTGATACCCGCCGCGATCTCGATACAGGCTTCTTCGGGGCTTTCGATTTGACGTAAGGGCTTTTTATTATTGATGGTTTCCAGTATCTCTTCTTTGGATTTCTGGTAGGCCTCGATTTGTTTGGAAAAATCGAGACTTTTTTGGCGGGGGTCTATATATTTTCTTCTTTTAGACATTGACTTCATTTTATTTATAAGATTTAATTTATTTTACCAGTTGACAACCGTGGAATTTTTCCGTTTCGGCGGCGCATTAAAATATTCCGGCCACACCTCCCGAGGATGGCTGCCAATTTTTTTTGCGATAAAAATCATGACGCGGGCGGAGACGCCCATCTTTAAAATCACCCGGGATACGGTTACCGGGTGGACACCAAGTTCGTCGGCAATGTCTTTTTGAGTAACGCCTTTTTTCCTCAGGGCGGCATGAATATCGGCGGGATGCATAATGTTCTCCTGATTTAATATATTTATAAAAAGAGGTAATCGTTTTGAATGATTACACCGATGAAGCAATCCGGTTAATCAGTCGGAAGAAGAAGCGAATTTTAAAAACTCTTCTTTCTTCGCTTTAAATCTCGAATTCTGGGTATTGACCAGGTGACAATCCTGTAAGAGCGTATCTGCTTCTCGTAAAATATATCGGGCCAGCCCAATCGGTTTGAAATCGAGCAGGGAAATAATCTGAAAGCAAATATCGTAATTATTTTCATCCTGATAAATCTTAGCCCCACAAAATTTACAAAATGGCGTTTCGCTGCTGGGGATATATGAAACTTCTTTTTGGCAATATGCGCATTTCATGGATTGGGCCTCCGAAGTTATAATTTTGGGTCTATGGACTACGTCAGCTACTCGACGACTCCAAGCAGGCTCGGCAAGACACTTCTCCAGCCGGTCAGGGGTAATACAGTTTTTAATCAAGATTTCCATTTTGGCTCCTTTTTGGTCTATTTCTGTTTGTTGTATAGATATAATTTATACACCGTGAAAAATACGTTGTCAAGAAAAAAAGACGGTTCGCAGGTATTTTTATTCCTTTTTTGTAGCGAAATGATATAAGTATGGAAAATAATAAAGGAAATATAGAGAATAAAGGGATTAAAACCGGTTCGCACGTTAGTTCGCACGTTAGTGATGAACGTACGAACCGTGAATTATTCGGAGCAAGGGTAAAAAAATGTCGTAAAACGCTGGGATTAACCCAAAAAGATTTAGCAAAAAAGCTCGGTATTGATGAAAAAACCCTTCAGAATTATGAGTATGGAAGCCTGCCTAAGGGAAATAATTTATTTTATTTGTCAAGAGCATTAAAATGCTCTTTAGATTGGCTTGTTACCGGAGAGGAATGGCATGCCCCTGGGGCTGATACTACCGCTCTGAAAGCGGAATATCCACCCGCCCCGGAGCCACCCCGGCCAAAGGGGCAGGGTGAAACCCAATTTGTTGAAGCGGTCGGCTGGTTGAAAGAAATTTTCGATTCAAA
>Ga0207997_1000089_pt1 | contig 41531 bp, 49 predicted proteins | sample AntAceMetag02UKN_FD_184777 | JGI IMG/M metagenome (GOLD analysis project Ga0207997, IMG submission 184777) | Saline lake microbial communities from Ace Lake, Antarctica - Antarctic Ace Lake Metagenome 02UKN (SPAdes) (version 2) | ecosystem: Environmental > Aquatic > Non-marine Saline and... | reverse complement strand
GTAGTTATTCTTGGTACATAATTTCCATTACTAGCATTTCCAGTTATATCTGAACCGTGAAAACTATAAAACCCTAAGTCCCCAGTATGAACAACTGCATCTGAGGTTGCTTTCCATCCTGTTATTGGAATTGTGTAGTAAGCATAGATATAGATAGGTGTGGTATAATTAAATGCAGTACTACTCCAATAAAGTTGTTTAAGAGATTCGGAAGAATCCAACAGAAGTTTTATTCTAGTTGAATCTTTAATTACTATCGAACCGATTGTGCTGGAATATGTATTTTCAGCAGTTTGTGTGGTAAAGTGTGTACTTCCTACAACTGGACCTCTTATATCATCTGCTATACCTGTTATTGTTCCCACTTTTGCTGTATCGATAGTCAATCCTGATTTACCATTACATGTAGTTGGTATTTCAATCATGTAATCACCGGAACCATCTGAGCCTGCTCCTGTCATTTCATACACGACCCTTACTTCCATTGAGTCGCCTATTTGACGACAAAACATTTTATCAGTCGCCATTGTCCCCTTTGTTGGATTGCTTGACTCCCCAGTAATTGTAGTTGCTCCAAATTCTTCCCAATCACTTGCTTCAAATATCTGAATCTCTTCCAATGGATTACCAGTAAACTCAATATCATCTAAATATAAAAACTTTCCGTTATTTACTACTTTTATTTCGGCACAAAATTTAACTTGTGCTGTTGACTCTTTTGTAAATCCTGTTATTAATGCTCTCTTGGCCGAGCCTGCTGTTAAGGAAGTTGCACCGAGTGTAGCTGTATTGGTAACATCTTCCATCCAGGTATTAATGTCGTCAGTATCTCCTGTGTATTTATAAGCAAACTTAATACCTATCAACGAGCCTCTTGATTTTGGAGGAACGGTCATTACAGGAGAACAAAACTTTTCATCATCTGCACCTGTTAAACTATTTAATCTATAATCATAAACGCCATTCAAAGGATCAATTGTATTAAGAATAAGAGTTGCAGCACTTATTTCGGAAACATCCCAACCAGTAAAACTGTTATTCTCTGCATTGGCATATCCAAATCTTTCAATATCTTTTGAGGCAAACTCTCCATACTGAGTCCCAGATAAACCTCCTGTCGCAGTATAACTGGCAGGATTTAGTTCTATTGTAGCGGCGGCATTAGTGGCGTTTGTTCCGCCATTGATATTTATTCCTGTATTTAAACTAGTTAAATCTCCCTCTGATGCAGGAACCGGAAGAGATGATTGCCATTGTGCTCCAGTGTAAGTCAAGACTTCATTTAATGCAGGAGAAGGAATATGCACATCTGTTAAATCTGCAAGTGTTGATGCAGAAGCAGGAAGACCTGTTAACCCAGAACCATCTCCTACAAAGAAATCTGCTGTCGCTGTACCTGTAACTACAACTCCATCATTAAAAGTCTTAAGGCCAAAGATATTCTGAACAAGATCACTTATGTGACCCCAAACAACTCCTGTATTGGAGAGCTGTAGATCAGTTAAACTATTGTGTGAAGAGGCAGGAGAACCTGTCGATTGCTCAGTGGTTCTCCAATCAACATAATCATCACCTTCATCTGTACTTCTTAATCTAGCGCCTAAAAGGTTACTGTAAGTTGATCTCGCTTGGTAAATTACTGTCCCTATAAATCCTATCTCTTCTACCAAGAATAATGTTTTTATATTAGCAAGCTCTGTTGTTGCCCCTGCTCTAGCTTTAGATATAGTTGTATAGACTTCTTGACCCATGATAGTTATTTGCTTGTCTGTACCATCATAACCGTTCAAAACTGCTACATGATATAACACATAATCATTACTAGGAACTACAACTTGTGACCAAACGCCTGCTGTGTTCAGATTATAAAGAATGTCATCGTCAGTTCCTAAACCTAAGTGTCTATCAGATACAGCGGAATATCCGGCATTGAAAGCCCTTCTCATGGTAGCTGATCCATCCAAGTAGTAAACCGGAAGACCTACTGTAGAAGCTGCCCCTACATAACTTGTCGTTAAATCTTCATCTACCGCCATACCTGTAGAGGTACTAAATTGAACCGCTGTTAAGTCATTTCCTGATCCATTTATATCAAAATTTCCAAGTCCTAAACCATTAAGATATAAAAATCCTCTAGTGAAATGGCCATTGGCATGAGTGGCAGGAGACATAGATATTCCGTGTCTTTCTTCTGCGAAATAACTATGTATATTGTCTGTAGCATTCCAATAAATATAAGCAACAATTGCTTTTGTCCTTATGACAGTATCAATTTGACCACTACTAGGATTAGCTACTGTAGTTAGAACTCCTGCATCATAGTAGATTACGTGAAGCCCCTCTACGTCTGTTATAGTAACATCGTCAGGAGCAGAGATTACATATTCATTCCCTTCATCATAAACTTTAAAACTAGCTCCTGTTGGAGTCACAGTAAAAGTTCTTGTACCGTCTACAAAAGATAAAGCTGTGTCAGTTGTGTTTGGAAAGCCATTAGTGTCATCTACATCATATAGGTTTTTCCAATCTGTCCCGTCAAATCTCAATAAACTCTTAGTTACTGTTGAAGTTAGAACTACATCGACTAGATCGTCTAAAACTAAAGTAGCAATGTCGTCTGTATTTTGTTGGACACTAGCAGTTATAGTTGTTAAGTCTGTCCCTCCTGCCGCTACCCAAGCCAAACCACTATAGGTATATGTCGCTGACAAGTCAGAGTCGTAAACGCAAAGCCCTACTTCTAAACCTACTATCGCATCTTTCTGAACAGTGGTCATAGTTGGGCAAGGTTGAGACCCTTTAGTTGTACTGAATACAGTAAAGGCCGAACTAGCTGTTATAGTGTTCCTATCTCCTGCTGAGAGTACAGGATAATTTACTTCCTGTTGTGCCCTAGCACTTAAAGACAGCAACATAAACCATATTAAAAATAAACTCTTCATCCTATACTCCTATAGATATTTCGTTTCCAACCCATTTAATTCTACTATCTGCATCATAGTTACCACCTGACATATTGTCAGAAACGTATTGAACTGTTGCAGCATTTCCTACTTGAGCTAATGAGAGAGTTAATCCGTCAAAATCTCCGACAAGTTTAGTTGTCGCCTTTCTTCCAAGATACCAAGTTGTTCCAACATAAAGAAGTAATAACTCTATTGAGATTACTCTCTCCTCTGCATCATCTTTTCTAAATATTTCTAATGTTACCTCAACGTGAGTAGTTCCATCAGCATCTACTGTTAGAGCTGTATTCTTTCCATTAGGACCTGCTACTCCTAATAGTGGTTGAGCTACTGCTTGATTGTTTAATAAGTTTTGAGATCCAGTATATTTAGAAGTTGTTATTAAAGTTTCTGTTACTGAGACTCTATCAGCTAACGCCGCTATTGCTATGTCTTGATTTGTATCCTTAGCTTGTAATGCTGCAATAGTTGACGAGTAATTAGGGACTTGAGAGCTTATAGCTTCTTTAGTCCTTAGAGGAGTCATACCTTTTGTATTATCTGTTCCTGCTTGAGCTTCTGCTTGGGAAGCTATTGCAGAAAAGATTCCTGCTGCTCCTGCCGAACCGTTAGATCCTGCTGCTCCTGTAGGACCTGTTGGACCATCATCTCCCTTATTGCCTTTCTCACCTGTCGGTCCAGTAGCTCCTACTGCCCCTGAAATTCCTTCCCAATATGCTTTTTCATTTGCGAAAATTGCAGAAGCGTGAGAAGTCAAACACCTGTAAATAACTCCGCCTTGAACCACTAAGTTACCTACTTTATAATCCGTAGATAACGAAGAGATTTTCCTTATCTTAACATCTTGATCTACTGTAGGTGCTGAGTTCATATCCACTATTGTTGCAGGAGATCCTGTTGTTAAAGTGTAATCCGCAGTTACAGTTTGTAGAGTTTCTACTCCACCCTCAACAAGATAAACAGCTATATCAGATTCGCTCGTAAATAGGAAAGGGATTAGAAATTCTGTCTCTGTATCATCACCATTATATGTTCTACTCTGAGGTCTCCAAGGAGGGATTGCTTCAGTATTTTCTAAATCTGTTGCATCATCATTCCATTTAAGGAATTTATTTGCTACCTCTACTGGAAGCTTTATGTCACTTAAAGAAGAGCCAATTGCTAGATCTATAGAGGCCGAGTTACTATTTCCTATTTCCTGTACCTGTCTTACTATGTTATCCATATTCTCTTCTACGGATGCGGCAGGGAAAGTAGTTCCGCTATATTCAGCAGCTTGTTTTTTAGGAGTTTCTCTAATTAGTTTTATAACTTGATCTACTGTTGGAGCTACATTCATATCCACTGTTGTTACTGGAGGTCCACCAGATAAGGTATAATTTGTAGTTATAGTCTGTTTTGTCTCTACATCATTTTCTATAAGATAAACAGCTATAACACTTTCAGATGTAAAATCAAAAGGTATTAAGTAATCCGTCTTTGTACCATTTCCCGGCCATGATTCTTTAACTGTATCATTTGAAACTGTCATAACTATTCTCCGATTAGAGGTTGTATGCCTCTTTTCTGTTTACTTATCTCTCTATTTACTTCTGCTCTTGGATCTATCATCATCATAAAATCTCCGAAAGCTTCTTCATGTAATAAATATCTAAACATTGGTAGCTTAGTTACTACTCCTAAACTATAATCATAACCGAATCTGACTGCCTTAGCAGCTTTAAAATTACTTTGCTCTCTATTATTCTTTGACACAACACTATACGCCATCTCTGCAACTTTACCCACTAAGGATCCCGTAGGACCTACAATCTTATCAGAGAAATTGCCGGGGGCAGGAATTAAAAATTCTCCCCATATCCCAAACCCTCCACCTCTTTTTACAGCAGATAGAAAAGAGACTAGTGTGAAATCTTCTGGAGTCTCACCTCTCATAACAGAAGTCAATATTGTAGCTCCTACTCCTGCCATAAACATATTGGACTGAAACTTAGCTGCTTTTAGAAACTTATTGCCGCCCGGCATTGAGAGGATGCTATCTTGAACTCTAGACATAACCATTGGGAATTGTTTGAAATGTAATACAGATCTCAAGAATTGTCCATGAACTGTGTCAGGATCTACTAGCTGTCCTGCTGCTACTTTCTCTTTAGTCCCCGGATTCGGATTACCTAAAGACATAGATTTGGATTGAATTAGAGAATTATATTTCAATCTCATATCCCTAATCTCTATTTCAGATACACCTTCAAGTCCATTCTCTATAGAGTAAGGAGAGATCATTTTACTTCCATGTACTTTCTCAGAAGTTGATCTAATCATATCCCACTCTTTATTAGATATATCGTATCTCTTTAGATCTGAAGCCCATATAGGATACTTTGCTTCTAGTTCCTTCATACTGAAACCAGACATATCTGCTGCATGTCTAGACCAAGAATCTGCTCCACCTAGTTTAGCCAATGAAGTTAATGGACTCATTAAATTAGCTTTAAAAAATAAATGCCCTGCTCTCCTCATTCCTCGGTTAGATCCCCTTAAAGAAGTCTCCTTACCGAATCGAGTCATTGCCTCCCCTACTGTGTCCCAAACTTGTAATTGCATCCTTTCGGTAACAGCTTTCCTATATTTAGGACTTACCATATGCACCATGTCATAGGCAGACTTGAAAAGAGAAGTATATAGATTTTTATTTTGTCCAAAAGATCTAACTAATGATTGTGTCATTAAATCTGTAGGCAAAATTGTTGCTGAAGCTCCACCTAGGTGGACCATGGATAAGAAGCTTCTAGTGTTAGCTCCTGCTACTGCCATCTTACTAGTTCCAGATGTAGGACCGAAAACAGTCATTTCGAATTTATTAAAAAGTTTCTTCCTTCCGGCAATAAACTTTTTCTTTTCTGCACCTGATAAAGATAGCTCTGCCTTGTCCATCAACTTAGTAAAGTTAGCGTGAGGTTTATGGCCCAATCTTTGAATGGTTGCTGCTGCCCTAGCATCTTTATCTATTGTGGAGAGTAAGTTCTCGAAAACATTACCTTTACCATACTTCTGCATAAACTCATGTTCTCTACCTCTAGCAAACTTCCATCGTCTAGACTTTGCCATACTAGCATCTAGTCCTCCGCTTCTCATTAGAGATATAGTTGAATCATCCATTGCCTGTATTCTTGACGCAGTGGACCCAGTTATTTTGTCGTATGTTTTACCTAAACTCTTTCTAGTCTTTTCGGGACTTATTATAGTTACAGGATCTAAGGTATTAAAAGCATCTTCTATAAATACTTCTCTCGTAGCTTCACCGATTAGGTCATAATCGTACGCTCTCTTTAGATGTCCTCTGATTCTACCACGAGTTCCACCCGAAGCTTCCATCTCAAATTGTAACCCGTTAGAAACCTTCTGATGGATTTCTACGGCCTTTCTCACGTTAGGATCTACATCCTTACCTAACTTACCAAAATTCTCCATATCCCATAGTGCTAGACGGATTTGTTTGTCCAGACCACCTTTAACCATAGCCTTCATTAATCCGGCTTCTTCAAATCCAGTTGTCACCATGTAGGCATATTTTTGATATATAGCTTTATGTACTGTTTCTATATTATAACTTCCTCCAATAGTAGGAGCATATATTTCATCTGAAACTATTGATGCAATAGCGTCTATCTTGTTTTTAAATTCTGGCTGCTCAATATGTTTTATAGCTTTTGCCATAACTTGTTGGTCTTGCAAGCCAATCTTTATAATTCTAACCTTGTTAGTTTTCATTGCAGCTAAATACTCTTTAACCTTAGTGTCATATTCTGCTTTAGTCGTGCTACTATTTCTTATATCTTGAATCTCTCTCGCAACTTTACCTATGACCTTATCTCCAAGGTCTTTATATTTCCTCTTACTTTTGTTATTTACTACTTGAGTTTTGCAATCAACCATATACCCTCTTAAAAATTTATAAAGGCGCAATCACCTACATCTTCTACAAGTTGTTTCAGTCCGTCCATATCCTTCTCTAATCCTTCAACTCTTAATTGAGCTTGGCGACTAGTCTTTGCTTTATCTCTTATCTCTGTTTCCCACATAACAGCTTCTTCATCTGGCAGGACTTCAGCAGGTAACTTTTTATATTCTATTGCTATCTCTTCATCATACCCGAGATCATACTCTTTATTCTTTAAGTCTGCTCTCATTTGTTCTATTGTCTCAGGTCTTTGATTATTTGGTAGGAATTCTCCATCTTTTATAACTCTACTATTAACAAATTCTTTTGGGTCTACTGGAGCTATCTCTACATTCCTTAGCTTGTTCTCATTAAACATTACTGTTTCTAAGGCCTTAGCTTTTTCATTCTTGAAAGTCAGACCGTCATATCCTTCTGCTTGCAGTATGTCAGCAAATTCACTTTCTAGTATAGTTCTATTCCTTTCGGATAAAGAATCAAAAATGTGTCCTGAAGTAATATCATCTTCTATAGTTAACTTCTCCCAAGGAACAACTTTTCCGTCTAGATTCATTACTCTCTTGTCTGAGATCTCTAGGATATTATTTAATATCTCTTCAAATTGCTGTCTAATTCTGGGATTCTGATCTAGAAATTTCATATCTAAATCATACAGTTTTAGATCGCCTAATGCTTCAACTCCAATTACAGCTCCTTTAGTAACTCTACTGTGAAGAACTTTAGCTGTTGCGTGATCTGCGTTAGAAGTAAACTTAGCAAAACCTTTAAATCTAGCTTCACCGTTTACACCCTTCTGCGTTGAATAATGTCCTGCTCTTGTTGGGCCTACTGCTGAGTCACCGCTTTGCACAAGACTATCATAGTACATGGTAGCTTTGCCATAAGGTTTATGTACCCAAACTTTTTCAGAGCCATCCATATTTTTGAATGTCGGAGTCATCACATAATTTGTATCTGCTGAAGGAGTATCATCGCCAAAATGCTTAGTATATATGTGAGGATCCTTATCCCCATGAAGAGTATTTTTAGATGTATTAATATCATCTACTAATTTACCTCCACGATTACTCATTAACTGCCAACCTGCTGTCTCTATGATTGAACCTAATGTTACTGCTGATGCAACATTTACTGCTGAGTCTAAAGGAGTGTAACGCTCATGGTTACGCTTGGCGTTCATAGCTACCATTATTTCTGTCGGAACTTCTGATAGAATATTTCCTGCTGCTGAGATACCGAACTTGGCTGCAAGGCCTTGAAATCCTACCATAGTTCCGACTTTCGCCATACCTGCAACACCTAATCCATAAGCCACCGCTGCTGTTGCCGCTGCCGCTAAGGTAAACTCTACAGGGTCAGTAATGTGCGAACCACCCATGGCAGCAAATTCTAACAATCCTTGCTTTATGTCACCTGGGGAATTATCTATAATTAATTGTCTATCCCTTCTCTCTTTCGCTTTGTCAGCTATTGACTGAGCAACAAACTGATTCATTGTCTCTGTAAAAGGGACTTCAACTTCTGGAAACATTGCATTTAATGTTTCAGGATCTTTGTCGTATTGTGGGCCTTGAGGAAAATCTTTTCTAGCTTGATCTTCAAATATCTTTCCGTAAGTAATTGAGTCGAGTTGGCCCATTCCCCACTTAGCACGAAAGCCCTCCCATCTAGAAGTAGGAGCAGTAATCTGCTCAAACCTTTTAGGATCTCCCGATTCCATCAAAGGTTTTTGGAGGCTGTCTACTAGGTTTACATCTACCATGGTTTATCTAAGAAACTAGGTTCCTCTCCCTTAATAACTTTCTCATTACCTCTAATCGTACTCCAAGGAATTACTAGCATTTTACCCCTATCTTCCTTAGACATTAAAGGAACATATCTAAATTCTTTTTCATCATAAACATACATTGCTAGACCTTTGCCATCTCTTGCTCTAGCAAATTGAGCTTGTTTAGCTAAAGAGTTATAAGCGTCTTTTACTCTCTCAGAAGGTTTTAAGAAGTCTACTCCTACTTTCGCATCAGTTATTCTCATAATAGCTTCAGAAGGTACTGCACCTAATCTCAAAAGGTCCTTTCCTGTATTTACTTCATTTACAAATGTAGATACTTCACTTTCAGTTATCGGATCTCTATAGCTCAACATTATATAGTTGTCTTTATTCTTTACGAAATTATAGTTATCAGAAAGAATCTTTCTCTGAGCAATTTCTTCAGCTTGAGAGAATGAAGCACCCTTATTTACTTCCATCATAACTGCTTCACTCAATAGTGTTTTTACTTTTCCTTCTGCCGCTTCTCTCTCCCTACCATTATATTCAAACACTACAGCTTTTTTAAATTTAGTAAATTCCCCCATAGAGGACATTACACCTTCTAATCTAAATTTATTTAGTATCCCTGTAGCCCCACTAGTAAATTTAGCTTTTCTCTCTTTCATCCCCTCGGGATTTCTCAATAGGTCAGCAACATAGGAAACATTCTCACCCTTCATCATAGAGGTTAAGGCCAAATATTTGTTAGTAGACTTCTTACTTAGAATCTCTCTATCTAGTGCCTCAGCATTTGATCCAAAGTCTGCCCTTAGATCTATATACCATCTACCTATTTTGTCAGATTCCAAGTAATTAACCTCTTTATTCCAACCAACAGCTTCGGCCTCAGATACATATCTTTTATTCCAATCTTTAATTCCTACTTTATCGAAATGTTCGTCTAGTCTTTTAGTTCTCTCACCAAGAGTCTTAGCATTGGCTATATTCGGATTATCCTTTATAGCTTGATTTGTAGGATCAATACGGTAATTTTTTTCGTTAATTGCAGCTGACCTCTTTAGACCTTCTTTTATAGATAGTTTATTATCCCATACAGAAAGACCTGCTTTGTATTTACTTAACTCAGGAATATCTCTCTCCACTTCAGCTTCAATCCTATTAAAGTTGTTAAGTGTAGAATTTATCGCTCCTGCCCTCTTACTGAAATGCATATTATTTACTGAGCTGGCCACTCTATTTATATCTAGAATAGATCTCAATCGAATCATAGTATTCTTCAACTCTTCTTTTTCTTGGAATAGAGAGGCACTATCATATAGTGCTCTTACCTGCTTATTAAATTCTGGAACACTACTCCCCTGTCCCATCTTAGCAATATGTTCTGCCGCACCTACATCTTTTTGGAAAGTTCTAGACTTCTTCAATATGTCTGTTTTCAAACCTTTAAGAGCTATTCTAGTGTATTTATTTACTTCGGCAGGAGTTAGTTCAGACATCATATCACTTAATTTATAATCTCTCTGTAAACCCATGCTGTCTGCTGTGGAGTGTAATTTGACATTTAGTAGGTTTCTCTCACCTTCAGTCAAAGTTTTATCAGCATCCATAATAGCTTTAATCTCTTTACTTATTAAGGAACTTGAAGCATTTACTTGCAATATCCTACCGTCTTTTCCTGTAGATCTCTCAGGCAAAGTAGCTGAAAACATTGCTGCCAACATTTGAGGATAGTCTTCTCTAGTATTCATAGAGTCTAAACCTGTAGTAGCATAATAATTTCTAGTCTTATCTACATTATCCTGTACAGTTTCAGCATTATGGACACTATTTTCTCCTTGTCCGTACTCATAAATGTTCAGCATGGAGTTACCATAAGAAGCCTTATATGTCTCTAGATTTCCATCAAACTGAAAAGATCTCCCTGCTAGTTCTTGCTGATCTACTCTCAACTTATCTATATCCGCATTGAAAGCTTTATGTGTTGTTGACGCAGCACTTATATACCATGACTTCCTAGAAGCATTTGCTTTTGTCTGAAACATTCTTTTAGAGGTATCACTAACACTGGTTTCAGATATTCTATCTATCAGTTCTTCTGTCTCTTTAGCCACAGCTTCATCATAATTATACGCTAGTCCATCTTCTTTTAATCCATACTCTCTCTTCATTCTTCCATCTGGGAGCCTATTGAGAATTAATTGCTTATCTCTCTCTATCCATTCTTGAGACAGTTGAAATTCTTTATCTTGAGAGTCTTTTATATCTATTGCGTTAGCACGTTTCTTCATCACTTCTGCTGCAAGAAGTTGACCTGTCTTACCAAGATTTTGTACTTCTTTAAATACTTCAGCTTCACCTGTTGAAATCTTTGCAGAAGGAATAGAAGTACTTATGGTCTTTCTTCTGGTGTCTAATGGTATACTAGGCATAATTTAACCTTATTCGTCATAGATTGATTTAACTGAACTACTCGATTTATTTCCCTTACCTCTATAATATTTAGCTGTAGTTACTGCTGCTGAAGCGACTGTTCCAGCTATTTTTAAGCGAGAAGACTTCTTAGCTGATTCTGCATCTCTACCATAACTTTCAGCTCCACGCCTAATCATACCTGCTTGGAATCTAGCATCCCTTCTCATATTAGTTATTTCCATTCCGTAAGAATCTATTGTGTCTTCAAGTGCTGCGAGATTTGCTCCACTAAAAGCATCAGCTCCACTCGAAGCAGCAGCAGCTATTTGACTTCCTTGAAATCTCTTAGACTCCCTCTTAGCTGCATCAACATTTATCTCTAATCTCTCCAATAATTCATTGGCCCTCATATTATCTTGTTTTTGCTTTTCTAATAATGAAGCTTCTCTAGCTTCTCCTTCTTGATAACTACCATAGATAGACAAGGCAGTAGAAGCCAAAAATGCCATAGTTACTGGATCCATACTAGTCCCCCGTCATTCCTCTCATAAACACTGCAATCAGTGAGAATGGAGTCGGTTTATCATGCTTAACGACAACGTATTGCTCCTCATCAGGAGTAGCATCAAACTCTGTTTCTAGATTTCCTGTGTAAACTCCCCCGGTTGGAACAGTGACATTTTCATATTCTAGATCATATAGGTTACCTTCAGATGAACCATATTGTCCAAACAAAGAATTAAAAACCTTTAATAATATTTTATCTATTCTAGTGAGAGATATTTGAGAATTACCTATTTGAGATCCTGCCTCTATAGGCATCGACTTAAATAGTGCCACATAATTAAGGCCGACAATTATTGATTCAGCAGCTACATCTAACTCTATTTCTCCACTATCTACTACTTTGGCAGTTATTACTTCACCATCTGCAAGAATATCTACTGTCTCACCTTCTAGGTGATCGAGTCCTGCCACAGTTGTACTAGCAGGAGTGTTTGTGATATGGACAGAAGAATCACTATACCAAGGTACATCATTATCGTCAGTAGAAGAATTATCCAAAAGTGAGTGTTCAAAATCTGCTCCCATTTTTTCAAGATAACAGACAGTTGCACCATCTATTGTTCTCTTGACAGCCAGCCAAACATCGTCATAATCCCCCACTGCATTCGGGATAATTGCGATTCCAGTTATAGATGCATCAGTTCCACTTATTATATGGTGGCTCCAACCTATTGTTTCAGTAGAAGTCTCTATTGTAATCGCTACCAATTTATTATTTGAAAGTAATATCCAAAGGATCCCTCTAGAGCCTTGCCAAACTATTTTATTGAAAATAATATCACTATAGTTTCCTGTAGTATCTGCACCCCTTAACCTAATCTGATCGGAAAGTACTGTTAAGTCTCTAGAAACATAAGTCCCCTGTTCATCTGAATAAGATGATTCCATTAAGCGTTTACCATCATTAGATACAAATATAGCAGACTTACCTACCTTGATGGCCATACCTTTACCACCTACATTCCCTTGAGGAAGAGCTGAAAAGTTTGTAGGTCCATAAACTCCATCTTTTGTTTCTACAGTCCATTCTGCTCCTATTGTTCCTACCTGAAGAGTCTTGTCAGCTACAAACCATGATATTCTATTGACTGTTGTACTATTAAGAGTAAGTGCAAAAGCATCATTTACGGCCAGTGCTCCAAAATAACCTAATCCTGAAACTTCTGATGCTGCATCTTGGATCAATTTATTCTGCATAAAATGGTAATAAGTTCCCACTAAAGAATTATAAACTGTATCTCCGTTCTGAGTAGCTCCCCCCATTATCAATCTTTGTTTCCAAAAAGTAATTGCTGTAGGCCATCCTTGATAATTACTCCAAGCTGCCTCATTCCAGAATTTACTTACTTGAGCAGCAGTAAAAGCTCCTGCTATTACTGTCCCTGTAGCTATACTTACTCCAAGTACTTCAAATTGATAATTTCCAGCTCCAACATCAGTTATATCTACTTGGGTTCCTGCAAGAGCTAAAGTCAAAGTAGTCGCCAACAATAAAGCATTAGCGGCAGAATAAATTACATAATATGTTGCATCTGCCGTAAGTCCTACTGGGATTGTGCCAGTCAGCAATTTTAGTTTTACTTTATCGCCTGTTGTATATCCGTGAGCAGAACCAGTAGTTATTATATCTGTAGCTGCCACTATGGTGCCACTTGCAAACAGGGCAGCAGTTCCACTTATAGTTGTTATCTTAAATATTCCTGTCGCAGTTAATCCTGTATTGTCTATTTTAAAATATGCTCCAACATGTTCAGGTGTAAAGAAAGGAGTTACTGTAGTCCCACCAGAATCGGAATAAGATGTAACTGTTAGAGCAGTTCCGTACACTCCTGTGGCACTAGGCTTAAAAAATATATCTTTTACATTATTTTCTAAATAGGGAACTGATAGCCCTACTTTTAGATTTCCTATCCAATCCTCTTGAACTAGTTGAGTTACTTCAAAAGAGTCAGACTCCAATCTAGCTAGCACAAAAGGCTCTATTTTCCCTTCATTATGTACTATAAAAATTTTATCTGCCGATTGGGCTAACCTGAAACCGTTTAGGTTTATAGTTCCTATATTTCCCCAGATAGTATCAGTTAAAATAGTTGTCAATCTTATAGCTTCCAACCTAGTTCCAGACAAGTTAAAAACTTCTAATATTAGTTCAGAGTAAACAGAGCTCCACCTTATAGAAAAGGTGTATGTCTCTGTTCTGGAAAATATAAAAGAATATAAAGGAATCTTATTCCTATCTGCATCTGTGAAATAGTCTGCCACTAGACTTAGATAACGAGTACCTACTCTTTTAGTGGCACCACCGGATCTAGAAGGGTAAAAGTTTTGAAGTTTTAAAGCACCTTGTTGGTATTCTTTAAGGTCTAACCTTCCAACTAGTTTGGGACTTAGTTCTCCCGAACTTACATTATTAATCGCAGTGGCAAATTTCATTAACCCCTCACAGTGAGAAAGTCGTCTATAATATATTCGTCAGGTCCGGCCTCTTGAGAATCATTACATCTCGCATCTGAATACTTATCATCTAATTCTGCTATGAAACTTTCCCTCATTTTAACATTTTGATTTATTGAATAGCTACCTTCTACTGCTAACTCTAAAGCGAAGGCCCTTTTGAATAATCCCGAATATTGTGAATCATCTTCTATATCATAGATATAAACTACATATAGCAGAGGCTCATCAGAATATAAAAACCTACCTTCTTTCTTATAGGTTATATCTATAAGGCTTGAATCCTGTACAGTTAAAGCTTTTAGACAATCAGAAGGTAATAGGAATTGATAAGTGAATCCGAACTCAGGAGTCGTTGTGGTTGGGGATAATTTAACTCTCTTCCTGGCAAATGACCAACCACCATTTTCCAAAGTGACTTTACGAATGGTATCAAAAATATCATTCATTAATTTTGCTCTTTTGTTATTGTCCGAAAGAGCATTGATTCTCTCAGTACCTAATCGGTGAAGGGCCATATTAACTATACTAGTATCACTCATTACGACCCCTTATAGAAAGTAGGGGGACGAATCCCCTACAGCCAACCGAGAAAAAAGATTTCGTTAATCGTTAACATACTCGACTTCGATCGTTAGAACGGCGTCGAGAACAGAGTCATCCATGACTTCAGTACAATTTACTATAATTTGTGTTTCGTCTGTAATTCTTTCGTAAATGCCTGGCTCAGTGGCAACATCATTCATTTCTGTAAATGCAGCTTGTCCACCACCATCAATAGATCCAATATAAGCATCAGCATTAGATGATTTACCAATTTCAAAGATACCTGTAGCACCTAATGATTTATTGATATGAGCTTTAACATTAAGAATTAAAGAATCTGTAGGAACTTTCATTCCAAAAATTTGATCATTTACATTAAGTCCTGCTGTTCCAGCAGTATCGACTAGTGTAAATCTGTCTACAATTACCTTTCTACGTCCCTTCATTTCCCCTTTAGGGTACTTACCAGAAGGTTTTGTAATTTCGGCTTTTGTGTAATTATCCATATAATATGCAGTCATAATGTCCTCCGACTAAAAATTAAAAATTACGCTTCGTAACAAAGAACTTCAACAACTTGAACTTCTTCCACTCTAACGGCTCCTGAAAGGAATCCACCATAAACTTGAATGGCGTGATGCTTTGTAGGTATTACGTCCAACTTACCAGAAACTTCTTTACCATTTGCACAAATAAGAGCTCTCTTATTTGTAAAAGCAAAACAACGTCTAGTTGTTGCAGCGGTATTTGTTCCTGTTCCAGAACCAACAACGCCTGTCACAGCATTATAAGAACTATCTTCAGTCATGAAAGGAAGTAACTCAGTTCTAACAAATTCAAATCCCATGAAGACACTGACTTCACCATCAACTAATGCTTTAATAGCAGCATAGTCTGAACTTGTTGCTTGAGTTGTTCCAAGTAAATTATCAGCTTGTTCAGCAGCAAATACAAAGATTATCTTTTCTCCATCTTTAACAGCTTCATTCGTCTTAAAAAGCTTTCTAACTTTTCTAAGAACAGGTACATTAAGGCCTACACCTGTTGTAGTTGTTCCGTCAAAGCAAGAAACTTTATTAGCGTTAGCTAAAGAAGCAGTTCCAGATCCATCTCTTCCAGTAATTGCTGTGCCAAGAGCAGCAGCTATAATTACTTCATCCATTGCTCTTGCAAGTGCTCCTGCAATAGCGATAGCATATTCATTCTCAACATTCATAATGGTTTTGATTTTGTCTTCTTCATCAACCATATCAGCATCATAGAAATAATCCATTGTTACTCTACGTCTTGAGTGTGGAGTATCTTGATAGTTTACATCTGAATGTCTACCAGTTTTCTTTTGAGCAGTCTTTTTTCCTACTCTGTCATAAGACTTTGTTTCAGCGTTCTGAACTTCTTGTCTACAATATTTTCTTAAACGTGATTCTGTCTGTTGTGCAAGATGCATAACATTTGCAGAAAACATGTCCACCATAGCAGTTGTGATTTGTACACTCATATATCCTCCGAGTATTATTAATAGTTAAATTTAAAAATTTACGCGAATGATAGTCCTAAAATCAGGGTCAATTCTAAGATAAGTTTAAGCGGGGTCCAGAAAGGATAATCCCACACTTATTCCCTAAGTGTAGGATAATCCAGTTTATAACTGATTGCAAGAATTAATTTTTATTTTTATACTTTGCTCTGACTTCGAATAGCTTTAACATTTCTTTAACTGCATTTTGGTGTTCTGCACCTTTATCCGCATTATGGTAAGGATGCCCACCATCATTCATAATAGCAGAGATTTGAAGTTCTACGTCTTCAGGTGTCATATTTAGATTATCACCTTTGCCGTGAAATTCTCCTTCTTCATATAGCTTAGAACTAATAGTTCCAAGTAGTTCCATAATGAAAGGATTACTTCCAATTTCCGGATCATCAAAGGCTTCCATAAGTTTCTCATCTTCACCAAGATAATCTGATATAAGGCGTTTCGCCCCTGCTATTCTTGGATCATAGGATTCACCCCACTTAGATTTTAACTGGTCTACACCTTTTTCCACCATCTCAACATGGTTAGCTGTAGCACTTTCATCTTCATCTTTTGCAGCTTCAGCTAGAAGATCATGTAATTCTTCTGCTGCTTTGGCAGGAAGTCTATTAATGTGAGCAAATTGCTTAATAGACTCATTAAACGCTTCATCTAAAGGAGAGTCCTCTTGGTTGATATTTGGCTTGTAATTTGCATACTCTGGATCGAAACCGTTTACCTTAGTGTAAAATTCATCAATCTCTTCCTTAGTAGCATTTTCTGATGGAAGAATTGTTTTAGCTCTACCATAGTCTTTCTTAGTATTGTGATAACTCTTAGCAAGATTACCGAAATCTATTGTTCCATCTTCTTTAACGAAAGGCTTTAGGCTTGGCTCATTCTTTAGATCGTCTGATAATCCTTCAGGCCACTTAACTTCTAAGTCGCCATAGATAGATTCTATCTTTGTTTCTTCATCTTGAGCAGTACCATTATCTAGTTCAGTACCTTCTTCTTTTGTTCCTTCATCTTCTGTTCCTAATTCTGTACTCATTATTCTTCTCCCTGTGGTTGTTCAGTTATATCATCATACATTTTCATCAATGCTACAGTATCTTTCCCTAAGATTTCAAGAATCCTAATAAAGAAGGTTCTTGCTCCATCATGATATGCAGTTACGCATGGATCTGGATTGTCTAGGTCAACACTAGAAGCGAAGAATCCGCTTTCTTTAGCTAAGTCATTTAATACTTCTTGGCCTGGCAATGTGTTGAATACTGTTTTGTACTTTTCGTACATCTCTACTTGAGACTTTAATTGGTCTTGTGACATTTCTTTTCCTCGGTTAAAGGGTTATTATTTTTTCCAGAGCTTTCTCAATCTCTCCTTATTTTCAATACTAACGTCCATCTTATCTATAGCTTTTAACATATTATCTTTTTCATAATCCGCTATCTGTCCGCCCTTCTTCTTTCCTTCTTTTTTAAGACGAGTAACCATTCTCTTCCCTGTAGCTACAGCAGGTTTTTCATCCTCTGTATATACTGGCTTCTTTTTTCTTGGAACTCCTAACTCTTTTCTTATTCCATCAAACAGTTTTTTATTATCTGCTCTTTGGTCATTAGAGAATTTCTTATTGTCCTCTTTCGTTGTTAGTTTCTTCTTTTTTCCTACTGCTTTCTTCTTTGCCATTATATACTCCTACTTAATTTTATTGATTACATCTGCTTCTTCAGTTCTGTTCTCAGCTTCTTGCTCTCGCTTCGCTGCTTCTGCTCTTGCCTTTCTAATCTCATCTCTCTTAGTTTTAGACCTGATAGTTTTAGCAGGAGCATTGAATAAGTTTAGATTGTATAGTAGCAATTCATCTCCGTCAATATTATCCATTGTTTCAGGTTGAGCTTCTATCACTGCGCCAGTAGCGTCTACTGCTCGAAGAACATTATCAGCTTCACTAGTAACTTGAGCTTTTGCAATTGCTGATTTATATCTGATTACCATATTGAATTTATTGCCTTTAGTGGCAGCTTTTAATTCATCTGGTACGTCAGGGAAAAGACCCCTACGATACATAATCCCAAATAATCTATTAATGATTGGTTTTAGTAGTTCACGATGGAGTCTACCTAGTGTTGGGCCTAATGATCGTAGTTGTTGGTCTCTTCTTATATTTACTTCTGCTGCTGTCATTCTATCTGAAATAACTAATTTCAGTTGATCGATAAAAAAGTGTAACTTAATATCTTCTTTACCATCTTGTATCATATCTAAACCAATGTCTGGCCTAGTTCCGCTAAATATAGTTCTTGTCTCTGCTTTAGAAGAAGCTCTTTTATAGTTAACTCCAAAAGGTTTTAAATTCAGAGGACGCATAAAAGCATTGTCTGGAGTTTCTACCGGGGGAGCTATTGCTAATTGCGCTCCCTGAATAGTAACTTTCTTCATAGCATTATTAGTTTTAACTTCTGGAAGTGCTTTCATCAGAGGAGAACGACCATATTTCTCACCTGAATTTTTAGTCCATCTAGCTGCTGCATAACAGAACTCATGGAAGAAACTAACTTCTAAAATATATGGAGCTTCTTTTAATATATAAAAGGATACATACTCCATACCTTTAGGAACTACTTTCTTATCTGGCATTTGCTTTAAAAATATAGCTTGTTTTACAGGTTTAACTTTATGTACAATATTAAACTTCTTTGTAGTGCTATCACCAATTTGTCGTTTTATTTCTTCTGGTAACTCTCCAAACTTTTCAAAAATTTGTAGGGCATCAAACTGAAATTCTCTTCCTACACTATTAACATCACCTTTATGATTCTCACTAATAGTTCCTTCATAAATTGGAACACTTTCAAATACTATTATCTCTTCTTTATCTTCTTCCATCTTTAAAAGATTAGTTCCAAAAGAAACTATATCTTGATATGATTCGTGGATCTCTGTTTGAAAGTTAGACTCATTAAGTGCTTCTACCATTAACTCTGTAACTTCATCAATCCATATTCTAATCTTATCTATTTGATCTAATTTGCTTCTACCTGTAGACATACCAAACCAGATTGAAGCTGGATTTGTTAAGAGTCCATGTAATGCTGCTGATAGAAAGTCTATGGCCCATACAGCATAATTAGCAAAAAGATATTGCCCTGTCTTATCCCCTTTGGAGAGTTGACCATAAACATTATCTTTTCTCGGGATTCCATACTTTGCTACATCATCCCAATGATTAGTCCAGTTAGACTTGTCAGACTTTTCTGTCTCATACTCTTTGAGTAAACTGTTGGCTTTTTCCTGTTCCATTATCTACCTAAGATTGAAGTTGTAGTATCATCTAGACTATTTAAAATAGTTCCCCTCTTACTTGCAGCTCTCCTAGTTTTAACCGTTCCACTTCTACCAGAAGTTTTTGCACGATCTCTTAGAGCTATTTTCTGTTTAAGTATTTCCGCTTCTTCCGCTGCTAGTTTAGCTTCAGCTACTCTTCTCTTATGTTCGAAATCCATTCCGGGACCAATTCTAGGCATAAATCCTCCTATTTTTTAGAATACTTACCCAAGTATATCATACTCATGGTCAGCTTCGGTAGGTAAATTTGCAAAATGTTCACTTAAAGGTTTACCGAAACCGACTTGATAGTCAACAGCAAACTGTCTCATGGCGTCAGATCCGTGAGAGGCCCAATTGTGTATGGGCTTATCTGAGTAAACTCTAAGCTTACTATCAAACTTTTTACTGTAATCTTTCAGTGAAGCTATCCCTCTATGTCGTCCCTCAATATAAGGGTTACAGTTAACTCTGTCAAACCAACAATGTCTTAGTACTGTTCTAACCGCATGAATATCTTCAGAAACACTTAAAGTTCTTGGTAGACAACGAACATTAACTAACCCTGCATTTTCTAGAAACTCCACTCTAGTTGTCTCTACTTGTAGCTCATGATGATCTGCATCGTGAGGAACTATGTGCTCATTCCACTTATAACCAAAATTACTTTCACATTCCTTAATATAGTCCACCGCATACTCTAGTCCTCGTCCGATAATTTCGTGATAACGAATGACATGTACTTCACGACCAACTTCTTGTATAAACCAGATGGTCGTCCCATCACGACCCAAATCCCAATAAGTATTGACGAGACAATTCGGCTGGAAAGGCACATTAGTAATACGACCATCTCTCGTGGCATCATCCATATACTTTTGATAATATTTACCAGACGGTGCTGCGTTAAAGTCACACTCATATTCTTGGTTGTATGCTTCTTCACTCATTGTCTCCTTCAACATCTGGAGTTCTTCTTTAGGAAGAATATCTGTTTCAGATGCCTTGTATAAACAACTGAACCATCTTACCGGGTTCATCACAGCTATATCATATAATTGTTTAAAACTATTATCACCTTTCGGAGTACCAATGATAATTTCCCAACCTGTCCTGTCGGAGAGTGTTGGAAGTAAAACCTTATCACGAACATCTGGATGCATATCTGCGAACTCATCTAAGACATATCCATCTAGATATATTCCTCTCATAGCATCAAAGTTCTCAGCACCAAAGCAGAATATGGTACAAATGCCATGAGGGTGAGGGAAAGTTGCTCTGAGCTTAGACTCATTAAACTTAACTCCAGGTATCATACTCATGTATTCTTTGAAATACTGCCAAGCGATCTTCTCAACCTGACCGACAGTAGTTGCCACAAAGGCATACTGAGGATTCCTAAAATGCTTGCCTGTCTTTGGATCTTTCTTATTAAATCGGATAGATTGATCTGCTATCTCATTAACTGCTAAAACAGACTTACCACCTCGTCTATGAAAGACAAGAATGTTATGTCGTTTTAGTAAGTTGTGAGTTTTAGCTTGCCACTCTCTAGGTACATACCCAGTGGAGACAACCTTAGAGCGTTTCTTCACTTACATCTTCTGCTATTGCTGCCATGATTTCAGTCTTGTTCATCTTACCTGTAATAGCAACATCGTGAAATACACAGTATTGCATCATATAAGTTTTAGTATCTTCCATAGTAGGATAGAGCCATATTTCGGGAACATCTTTAACTGTCTCAGCTAGTCTAATTAATTCAGGTTTAATATCAGTACACTCTTTTTCAACAGGAGTGTACTCTACGTTTTGAAAACTATTACCAACCAATATTCTTCTTTTCACTCTCAGGCTCCTTATTCTGCTCCGACATTGCTCGGAGGTTTATTCTATAGTTTAAAAATATCTCTATTAACTTATATACCGTAACACAGATTATGATTATTGCCCAAACACTGTAATCCGTCAAATTTTACTCCTTACACAAGTTGGTTTAGAATAAAAGCAGAGAGGGAAAGGAAATAAAAACCTCTCTGCCTAAAGGGAAAAAGACCACCGGCTTAGAAGTGGCTGAAAAATCCCATATAGTTTATTATCAAAGGAGAAAGGAATTATGTCAATAGCTGAATACGTGAAAGAAAAGAAACTCTCTATCGCTATGTTCTCACAGATCTGTGGACTTTGTTTAAGTACTGGTTATAACTACTATTACGGTGAAAGGGAACCAACATTAGAAAATGCAGTAAAGATAGTTCAAGCTACAGCGGGTGCCGTAACATATGTAGATCTTTTACCTATATGGAAAAGAGGCAGGTATATACTTAGAGCGCAAGAAGATTGTTTATAGCGGTTTATGTGGAGACATAAACTCCATATGTAATGTAATGTAATGTAATGTAATGTAATGTAATGTAATGTAATGCAGTGCAAGGTAAACATATTTCAGAAATGTTTGGAGATTGGTAGCGTTGATGAATACGGAACTGAAATTGGGGGTATCGACTTCTCACACAATTTCTTAAAAACAAGTGTTCAAAAAAACCCACTATAAGGATACAATCGAGTTCAATGATATCGACTACTTAGCCTACACCATAACGTTTACTGCTACCTACCTAGTAGCTCTATGCCCTTACTATCATTGAGTTGTTAGTGTATTGATGGTGTTGCTACAACTATACGCTTAGTTGTTAGTAATTGGAGAGTTATATCTATAACATATCACTATCATCGGATAAGATAGTGTAGTCTTTAGTTTCAATTGTCTTTGGTGTCCTAACAATACCAGTATCGAAGTTGAATACTACTTGCCCTGAGTGTTGAAGCTCAACCTTATCACTATAAAGATCTGGAAAACTATTCTTTAGCTTGAATATCAATAATGAAGCGTTAGATTTTAGCTTGTCTGTTGTTGCGTCAATTAGTATATTCTCCCAATATTCCAAGCACTTATGAAACGCAATCTTCTTTGAATTATAGAATGATACATGGCGTTCTTCCCAATTATATAGCTGCCCTATGTCACACTTCACTTTACAACAGAATGTTTCATAGCTTCGACCCGTTGACATATGTTGAATTAATGCCTCATCATATTCTGGTTTATACTCTCTCGAATAATAGCTAAGTAGGTGTTCGTCCTTCTCTTCTTGATTCATAGCTTGCCAATCTTTAATTGCTATTTCCTTACTGACATGTTTGACAGGTATTGCCATTTGCTTGCCTTTCCTACCTTCTAATTGTTGTATACTTTTCACACTATTGCTCCCTGTACTTAAAGAATATCACACATCAATTTATCCTGCGGTTTACACGCTTCAGGATAAGCTTTTTTTAACAACAATATATAATGATTTAGATCTAAGATTGCCACCCATCTGGTGCTATTCTTTCTATGGATAACTACAGGTATTTGCGTAGGGCTTGCATCTTGACTAGCTTGAACCATAGCTTGCTCAAGTTTTAATACTTCCACTCTCTTAACTTCAATATGTATTATTCTCTCAAGTTGAGGGACAACAACATCAGGGCTATCATTGCCACCGCTGAATTGTTGTCCTCTTCTGGCCTTCAATCCTGCCTCTGTAAAGATATGGGCCACGTCTAACTCTCCACGCTTCCCTTTATTCCTTGAGTGAACACCTATTTGCTTCTTTGTTCTCGGTTGTTTCTTTACTACTACCATCAATCATACTCCTTGTTTCAATCGGTTAACCCTATCATATAATTATTTTACATTTAATGCAAATAAAGCTTGCACTATAATGATATATCGTTTAAGCTTTATTCGTAGGTCAATCGAGATCTATAGCAAATCAAATCACATTTATTCGTAAGAAGAAAGGAAGGAGTGAATTACTCTTACCCTCTAAGGGGGCTAAATGACTCACTGTGCTTAAACAAGAATGTATGGTTGTCCTAACACAGTAAGAGGGGGGGGTAAAATCCCGTCTGGATATTTTTAAATCACATTCCACCGTGGGTAAGATAACACCTAATTTCATTCCACCGTGGGTAAGCTAATACTTAAATAAATAATACTTAAAGTTGACATACACTAGGTATACTATTATTATTCAATGATTAATCTTAACAAGGGAATAACATGTATTTAATACCTAAAAAAGCAGTAAATCTATTGGCCTCGGACATTATGAAAAGCTATCCTACAACTACCAGATACTACAACTTAATAGTCGAAGGTGTAGAATATAATAGAACTACCTTTAAAAGTAATATGAGAATATTGGATTATTATAGACAGGAAAGTAGAGACCTATCCACAGACTTTGGCAAACTAGCAGAAGATCTCTTAAAAGAAGATTATTCTGCAGGGGCATATTTATATCATATCTTAGATAAAAGAGATAACAGTGAAATACAGACAAATAATCACACTATACTATCAGGAGAAAAACAGCTATTTCTTGCTCAAGTATACAATGAGTTAATATTGAGAGTTAAGCTAGAATTAATAGAGACTATTAAACCCCAAATTTATAATATCTTTGAGAGTAATAGATGGGGGAAATTGCCGCTAACTTATGTTAAGGCCAAATTAAAAGAGTCTGGGTTATGGACTTCAATCAGACCATTTAGAGAGTATGAAATAGAGAAAATGATAGCTGAAATAATAGAAGAAAAAGAATTATTAGATTTATTATAAAATAAACTTGACAGACATAATTCACTTGTGATTATGTCTATACAGGGAATGAACCCAACTAAAAAGGAAGAACCTTTATGAAAAACTTAAACGAAACTTTCAACCACAGCGTAACAGTAGAACAAAATTTATTAAGCTTATTACTCACTGGAAATCAACCACAATTTGCCCTATTAATAGAGCAAATAAAATCCTCACAACTTTTAAAATTTACAGTAGATCATAAATGGATTATGTCTGCCTCTTTTTATAGAGAAATAGAGTCTGAGCTAGACTTTAGAGACGAAAAAGAACCACTAGATATTAGTGAGTTTATTAACACTTGCAAATCTACTGTAGATATTGATGAAAGCCTATTAGAAACATATAGGACGGTATAATTATGAACTATATAAAAAAACTACAGGAAGAAAATAAAATACTCCAAGATTTCAAAGATGAACTTTTGAGCTATTTATCAAGTTCAAAATTTAGCGGTCCAAATCTAAATGATAAAATGGTAAATCGCAATGATATTATTTTGCGAATACATGAACTAGAAAACAATCTAAACAATGAGGTGAGATGATGAACCAAATAATATTAGGTGTATTTTTAGGTATTTGTTTACTAATGTTTTTAATGAGATTTTTTAAATAAAGTGAGAGTAGTTAGTAAAATGAAAATGAATAAAAGGTAGGCAATTAAGCCTAAATAATCAGAGGAACTAATAAAATGGAAAAATTTACATTGAAAGACTTAGAGAAACTTGACCCCTGTGTAGAGGGTTTATTTTGGTACCGAAAAAACATCAAGTCAGAAAATATCAGAGAGATATTATTACAATTAAATACCCATAGATCTGAGTGGGCCAGATGGTTATTCCCTAAACTGATAGATCAAAAACAGGCCGTGAAAATAGCTGTGTTTTCCGCTGAGGTAGTTTTACCTCTCTTTGAAAAGGAATATCCAAATGATATGAGAGTTAGAGATTGTATCCAAGCGGTGAAAGATTATTCAGATGGAAAGATAGACATTGCAACACTTCAAAAAAAGCGGGCTGCTGCTAATGCTGCTTATGCTACTCATGCTGCTGCTGCTTCTTCTGCTTATGCTACTAATGCTGCTTCTTCTGCTTATGCTACTAATGCTGCTGTTGCTGCTGCTGCTGTTGATGCTGTTGATGCTGCTACTAATGCTGCTACTAATGCTAGAAAAGAGACACAAGAAAAGATTTTAAACTATGTTGCTAACTTATTAGAGGGGGATAAATAAAATGGAAAAACAAACAATTGGTTGCCTTATAGTGTTATGGATAATATTTAAAATTTTTAAAATTTAGGAGATGATGATGGGGGAAATTAAACTAGAAGAGATACTTAGAAAACATAAATTATGGTTAAAAGATGATGTAGATGGTGAAAGAGCCAATCTCAGTGGTGCCGATCTTAGGAGTGCCAATCTTAGGAGTGCCTATCTTAGGCATGCCGATCTTAGTGGTGCCGATCTTAGTGGTGCCGATCTTAGTGGTGCCAATCTTAGTGGTGCCGATCTTAGCTATGCCTATCTTAGGCATGCCAATCTTAGTGGTGCCGATCTTAGCTATGCCAATCTTTGGAGTGCCAATCTTAGTGGTGCCGATCTTAGTGGTGCCGATCTTAGCTATGCCAATCTTAGGAGTGCCGATCTTAGGAGTGCCAATCTTAGGAGTGCCAATCTTAGGAGTGCCGATATTAGGAGTGCCAATCTTAGGAGTGCCTATCTTAGGCATGCCGATATTAGGAGTGCCAATCTTGATTATTCATGCTTTCCACTTCATTGTGGTTCTAAAGATATAAAGACAGATATAAAACTAGTTAGACAATTACTGGCACATATCTGTGCATTAGATTGCGAAGATTTAGAACATGGTGAGATCATGAGTTTAATAATACCCTATGCTGAGAAATCACATAGGGCCAAAGATTTAGGAATACATAATGGTAACTAAATCAGCACCTAATAATCAGTCCTTAGAGTGGTATCAGAAGGCCCTAGAAAACAATTGCATAGGCAATGGTGGAGAAGGTAAGGATTATGATCAAGAAGAATTAGTTCAAGCATATTACAAAAAATGCAATCGTGTTGATGAGGAGAACCATAAAAAGAGAGTGCAAGAAAGGTTAGGCCAGGCCATACTTGAGGAGGATTTAATTCCTACTGTACCCTTGCTAATTAGGGGAAATAAATTTGACCTCATTTATGATGAGGAAAATAAAACTTATATAATGATTCCAGAAATCATAAGGGAGAAAAATGTTAGCATTACACGTTAATCCATTTACCAGAATAGATGTTATAAAAGATCAAGAAGTAATTTGTTCTATCTATAACTCAGATAAAAGGACAATAAACATCGGCCTGGAGGCACCAAAAGATGTCGAATTTAATAGAGTAAAATTAAATAAAGCTAATCCAAAATACACTAGGAAGGAAGAAAAGAAACTATTAAGCGATAGTATAATGAAACAAAACCGTATGGCCCGTTTAATCAAAGGCCTATAACTTAATCATGATCTAGGCAGTAATTACCTTGACGTTTTATTCCTGCCTAGATTATCCTTTTAACTCACCTTGAAAAGGACCTACAAAAATGAGTGAAGAAAAGAAAAGAATAAAAGAGTATATCTACACGTTAAACCCTCACAGATCTAAACCTGAACATTTAAAAATTGGCAGTATTGAATACTCAAGGGGGAGTGCTAAAAATATTGCTACCCCTGAACTAGAAAAACGTGCAGGACTTGGAGCAGATTGGTTCCATATGGACGCCACTTCTAGAACTTCCTTAATGAAGAATATCTTTGAGGAAATATCTAGGGAGTTAAGGCCTAAGAGAGAGGACCGGCCAGAGATACCAGACTTTGAACCCGATTACTGGGATAACATTCAACCATTAAGAGACATTATAAATGATCTTGACCTAATATATGACATTAGGAAAGATCTCTTAGCTATGTCTTATGATACTTATGTAAAGCTATGTCCTAAAGATTTAAAGGTGGTTCAAAAGCCCTGCACTTCAATATACAATCCTATCAAGTACAAAAAATCTTGGGTAGATGTATGCGAGAATGGTGAGTCAGTAATATATGTTAACAGATATGTTGAGCCTGAGTGGAGAAAAAACAAAGTTGAGGGCGGTTGTCCTGAGCTAATAGATAGATTTTTAAAGCACCTAATCCCTAATGAAACTTGTAGACGATACCTATTAAACTGGGTTAGAAATGCTTTAGTTACTGAGGGAAATGGCACATATTTAGTATTCAATGCCGCAAAGGGTGTTGGGAAGAACCTGTTTGCCAATATCGTGAAAGAGTTAGTAGGTCAACTTAATTACGGTAAGGCAAACAGGGGATTTCTTACTAAAGAATTTAACACAATTTTAAGAGATAAAAGGTTAGTATTGATTGATGAACTACCCTTAAACACTAATGCTGTAATCGATCAAGTAAAAGACTATATAAATAAAGAACAAAACTTAGAAGGTAAAGGGGTTGATGCAAATAAAGTTATAAGAACTTATAACTCTTTTATCATCTGTAATAATAGAGAGACAGATATAAGATTAGATCAAGACGATAGACGATTCAGCGTTATGGATACTACTAGCGTTTTTCTTCCTTCAGTTATGTCAGAGGAAGATATAGGAATTATTGACCATATAGGAGATTACCCTGCTATGGTTGCTCAATTCGGTTGGTGGATATTAGATCAATGCGAATCTGAGGAGTGGTCCACAGAGCAAGCTTGGAAAGGTGCAAGGTTTGACCACTTAGTTAAGACAAGTCTATATGAATGGAATAACTTTATAGTGGATAAGATAACCTCTCAAGACCAAGAGGAGTATGAGTTCATCTCACTGACAAAAGAATATAAAACTAAAAGGACTTCCAACAGTAGTTCATTCTCAGCTACAAAGTTAATCGAGTTCTTAACCTCTTACAAACATGAAGGCCACAGATTAGGCAGACTTGTAAAAAGAGGTAATGAAAGATATTTAATTCCTAATAAACATTTTAAAAATATTGCAGAAGAGGAAGAAATAATAATAGATGAAGTAAATGAGGATTTTTTATGATTGACCACTATGAAATGCGAATAGGTAGTTTAATAGATGAATTAGAGGTAGCTAACGAAGAGATTGATAAATTAAAAACTGATAATAAAAATCTCTTTGAGTTTGTAAAAGATTGTTCTGTAAGTCACAACGAATCACGATATAAGTACAGAGCACAGACATTGTTAAAAGAATTAAAAACTGAGATAAATTGTAAAACTTAAACAGAAATTTTATAGGGATAGAATAACAATTAACAAAGGCCTACAAATGAAAAATAAATATGTTTACCTAGATGCAGAATTTAACGAGACAACAGAAGCAAACTTAAACTTAGTTTGTATGGTCACACAATTAGATGATTCACCACCTAGAAAGTGGTGGCTTCACAATGATGCTGATGAACTAGAAGAAGACCTGGTAAATTACCTCTTCAAATTAAACGCTCAAGGATATATCTTTGTAGCTTACTCAGTAATGGCAGAAGCTAGAAGTATCTTATCAATGACATTAGGTAATTATCTCCCTTCAACTTTTAAGTGGATTGACTTATATTTAGAATATAGAAATCTAATAAATCATAATCACCGATTTGCTTATGGGGACCAATATCTTAATGGGAATATCACAACAACTAAACCCCCTAAAGGTAGATGGTTTGTAGGAGAGGATAAGGACAATCATTCTAAAACCCCAACAGGTTTGTCAGGAGCAGTTTATAAACTACTCGGGGAGAAAATAGATACAGATCATAAAACAGCTATGAGAGATCTTATTATCTCCAATCCTAAAGATTTTACACTGGAAGAACAAAAAAACATTATGGATTATTGTGTTGAGGATGTTAAATATTTACCATACCTTCGAAAGACAATGGCAAAAGCGTATACCATGCTCTACAAGGCAGAGGATAGGACTAACATGCTTGAGGAAATGCTGACTCGAGGAAGGTTTGCAGCAAGAACAGCTATCACAGAGAAGCTAGGTTATCCGATCAATGTAGAAGCAACAAGAAACTTCAGTAATTCAGTTAGACCTATCATTAATCAAACATGTAGGGAGATAAATAAACTCTTTCCAAATACTTTTAAGTATAAGTTAAGGGAAGATGTATTTTCTATGAATCAAAAAGATTTAAGGAAGTGGATAATAGGTCAAAAGTTTTCTTACTGGCCTATGACTAAACCTTCAAAGACTTACCCTAAAGGACAAATATCTTTGAAGCTAGAAGCTTGGGAAAAGAAATTCTCTTTTAGACATACCTTTCCTAATGATAGCTTAGGAGCACAAGTTGTTAGGTATCTCAAATTAAAACAATCATTAAATGGTTTTGTACCTCCTAAAGAGGGAGCAAAGAAGAAAACCTTTTGGGATTCAGTAGGATCCGATGGAAGGGTTAGACCATTTTTAAATATCTATGGATCTCAAACAGCAAGAAATCAGCCGAGTGCAACAGGATTTATTCCGCTCAAATCCGCTTGGATGCGGTCTTTAATCCAACCTTCTAAGGGCAAGATCATTGGTAACTTTGATTATGGTTCAGAAGAGTTTTTGATTGGTGGCTTGCTGGCCAGAGATGAGAATATGTTAAAGGCGTACGCTTCAGGGGACGTATATCTTTGGTTTGGGAAAGAAGTTGGAGTTGTCCCCAAGAACGGCACAAAGAAAACACATAAATTAGAGAGAGATCTTTGTAAAGGAACTACTCTAGGTATTGGCTATGATATGACTAAGTATGGCCTGGCCAGAAGATTAACTCAAGATACTGGAAGGATAGTTAATGAAGAAGAAGCTCAAGGGTACATCAATATGTATTATGATCTCTTCTGGAAATATAAAATGTATAAGGAAAACAATTTAACTAAGTACAGAAATGATAAATATTTAAAACTTCCCTCAGGATGGACGTTATTTGGCAATAATCCTAATGAAAGATCTGTAGGTAACTTTCCAGTACAAGGTTTTGGCTCTGATGTAATGAGAAAAGCTGTAGAGTTAGCTCAGGACTATGGACTAGACGTTATTTACACACTTCATGATGCTATCTATATAGAGTTCGAAATTGATGATGTTTGGGCAATGGACATTTTAGCTAAAGCAATGAAAGAAGCTTTCTGTTTTTACTTTGAAGGTGAGATGAAAACTCAAGCTGAAATGATTAGACTTGACGGTTATGTTTGGGGGCCTGACTTTCCAGAAGAGGAAGGCATATACAAAACATGGGAAGGGATAGAATGCAATAGACAGCAGATTTATATTGATGAAAGAGCAGGGGAAGAATACGAGAAATTTAAAAAGTTTCTTGATAGTCGTCCAGAGGTGGATTTATTATGATAATGACAGCTACAGAAATTAGAGAAAAGAATAAAGCATATTTTAAAGCCTTAGATAAGATGTTAATAGAGGGTAGAGAGGAGTTTATTAGGGAAGTCACAGAAAAAATAAAAAAAATTATGGAAAGAATTGACAAAGAAGAAGAGAAATAGGAAAGTAAATTTATCCAAGTATAAGCAAGTTAGGTAAGTAATAACCATGTAGCTAAGATAGGAGAGAAAATGAAAGAACAAGTATTGTATGACGGTCAACCGTTCATATATCACAAGACAAACAAGACAAATATTTTTAGACTTTATTGCCAGTATCAAGGGTATAAGAACAAATGCAACAACAAGTTCAACCCACAATTTAAAAGTTATGGTGCTCACGGTACAGAGATGAGATTAACTTTTGCTGAGTACTTAACAGAGGCAAGACTTTTATCTTCCACCTTAAACATTCCTATGACTGAAATAGTTGTTTGTAGGATAGATACAAAAGGGCACTTTGAAGTTAATAGCCTATCAGCAGTTCTAACAGGTGAGAACTTAGGCAAGAGAATCCTTAATTGTGGTGCTAGACCTTTAGCAGTTTTAGATTTCAAAACAGGTGAAGTATTAGTAATGGCAATAACTTTAACTGAAGCGGCAATATATGCCAATGTAAGTAATAGTAGAGTAGGGGAGATCTTGGAAGGATATATAAAGCAAGCTTGCGGTTTTTCATTTAGAGATTTAACACAAGCAGAGAAAGATAAACATTTCCCTGTAGAAGTTTATAGAGGTATTTAATGAGCTGGATAATTTTAGCAGTAATAGTAATATTAGCAGCAATAGTGATTTATTGCATTAACAATTATGGTTGGTAACGACCGAGGAGTAATTTATGAGTAATTTTCGTCAGGTGGGTGGAGTCAGAAAGTATCTAGGTTGGAACAAGTGGAATAAAGGTGAGTACGTTGTAGGGACTTACGAAGAACTTTATGAAGATAACTATGGTAAAAACGGTTATGCTATTTTGATTGAAGAATCAAACATAGAAGGTTTTGAGAAGGGAGATCTTTTCGGTGCCAATTCTTCGGGATCTTTAAACTTTAAAATGGAAAAAGTTTTAATCGGTCAGAAAATTAAGTTAGCTTATGAGGGTATGGAGCCAACAACTAACGAGAAGTATGCTAAGACTAACCCTAATCAACATATAATAGAAGTTTACATTGACGATGAGTATGGTGCAAAAGTTCAAGAAACAGAAATTGATGTAGAGTCAAGTTTAACTGATGAGGAAATACTATGAAGAAAGTAGGAGAAACAAACAGACTCTCTTACTCCTCAGGTACACTAATTGGTAATTGCGAAGCTAAGTATGTTCATTATAAGGTTAAGAAAACTAAGATTGATATTGATGCTGATAACTCAACAGAAGCTTTCAACATTGGTAAATCTTTTCATGGAGTGTTAGAAGATACTCTCCATGAGACTATCGAAGCGGAAGCATTGACAAAGTTAGTTGAAGATAAGTGTAAGAAGTATGAGTGTGAAGGTAAAGAAGCTCTCATTGAAGCTATGTGTAGGAAGTACTATCAACTTAATGAACTGACAGCATTACAAGCAATTCATTGCGAGTATGAGATAAAGACTGATGTTTTCATAGGTTATATTGATGTAGTAATGAAAGACAAAATGGGTAATTGGTGGATAGTGGACCTAAAGACAGCAGCAAGAATCTCTCCTCTACTTTTAAGTAAGTTGAAAAGAGATACACAGTTAAATCTTTATGGATCTTATTTCCAAATGGTTGCCAAAGATCTTAAATTAGATCCAAGCAAATTTGCAGGAATGAGATATAGGGTAACTACTAAAGCTAAGTTGATTAGAAAATCATCTGAAACATATGAAGGTTATGTTCAAAGACAGATGAAGAACATTAAGAGTTATGATATTGCTATCCCTAGAAATGATAAGATTATGGACATTGCCAGGAAGAAACATCAAGTATCTTGGCAGAGATCTGTAGAGCTATTTGACGGAGAAGAACCTAAGCAAAACATGACTTATTGTGATAGTTTTTTTAGGCCTTGCGAATATTGGAGTCAATGCTATGGTGAAACTTTTACCAAATGTGCTAAGAGATTGGTAATGATGGACGCAGATGCTTTCGAAGCTGAAGGGGATTTACTGTGAGTGAGTGTAAAGGCTTAATTTTCAGAGGTTATAACAATGTATTTAAAAGAAAGAGTGGACATTATGAGCAGCAGCAAGGTTTCAGGTTAGCTAAAAGACTGAGTTGTAAAGGCTGCGCAAAGTGTGGAAGCCTTTTAGATTATGCTGATGATATCCTTTGTGAGGAGGAATTTTTACACATCTACACTATTAAGGAAGGAAATTATTATACATTGAGTGTTATTGAGGATGGAGTATTTAACTTCAAGGAGATTAAGAAATGACAGATAAAGAACTAGAAGAATTTGGAGGAGTAATTGCCGATAAAGCTTTAGACGCAGTATTAGAATTAGAGAACAAAGTAGGTGCAGGATTTCAAGTAACTTTTGAAATAATCACTAAACTTAATGATGGTAGAACTTTTAAAATGATCTTAACAGATAAGGAGCAATAATGGATTACAAAAAAATTATAGACAAGGCAGAGAAAATTGCAAGAGATGAAGGATTTTCAAGAGATACAAAATCTTACTCAGTAGATGAGAAGAATCAGATGGTCCAGATTAGAGAATTTATTGAAGATGGTAGGGAAGTAACTACTTTCTTTCAAGGTGGAATCATTAACAATTCTGTAATGTTTACTATTAAATTTCTAAGAGCAGTAGCAGTTTATGAATTTATAGGAGTAGACTATGTCAAAGAGCTTGGATCAAAAAAGAAGGAAGAGAAAAAAGTTGAAGGCGAAGAAGGAACTGTTTGTAAAACAGGCACAACTAAAAAGACTAATAGTAAAAAGGTTGGAAGCGGCAAAGGTAGTAAGTCAATCCCTAAAGGAAAGACAGCTGATAGCGAACCAGTAGACACTAAGCCAGAAGGAGCTTCTATAGTAGGGATTGGTGAAGGGACTCCTGAGAATATAGTTAAAGACGTACCTAAAACAACTAAAGTTAAAGTAGTAAAGTATGACAGACTCTTAAAACCTCATAGGTTAGAGCTTGCTAATATCTTAAATAAGGTAGCTCCTGAGTGGAAAACAAATGTTGATGTTCAAACTAAAGCTAAAGCTGCAAGTGCTGAGATGATAGGTGAAGCGTTTATCACAGAAGATGGAGCTATCCTAGAAACTTTCATTGAGAAAGTTACAGAACTTTGTTCATAATGAAAGAGAAATACATAGAAACTGTAGCTATAGAAGTTGAGGGTATGCTAGGTCGAATATTTTCTGACCACAACATTCCCGATGACGTATATTCCAGTTTTGTCGAGTTACATATTGGAGAAATGATGCTCCTGTTCGAGAAATTAATGGTAGAGTGGGATAAGGAACTAAGTGGCAATCAGTAGTATGCTTTTAAATGTCACAGTTCGGCCTAAACCTTACCAGTTAGTCGGCTATCATAAATTGATAGAGCAACACTACTGTGTTGTAGGGGATGAACAAGGTTTGGGAAAGTCGTTACAATCTTTAATGGTAGTGGAGGCAACAGGATCAACAGCCCTGATAATGGTGCCTTCCTACCTGAAATACAATTGGAGATCGGAAATAAATAAACTATTCTTTGATCCTCCTACTGTAAAAATATTGGAATCTGAGAAAGACTTTTTAGAATACCCTAAAACACAAATAGTTCTAATGCACTATGAGCAATTGAAATGGGCCGAGAAACTTTTTGATTGGGCCGACATTGTAATTGCAGATGAATGTCACTACCTTAAAAACATTAAAGCTTATAGAACTTTAGCGGTCCATAACTACATAGAGAATTATGAACCTGAACGGTTTATAGGTCTAAGTGGTACACCAATTGATAATAATGTCCCAGAGTTTTACTCTCAAATAAAGCTTTGTGGTTACAACCCTAAAGGAACTAGTGGAAGAGTCTATGGAGGATCCTTCTGGGACTTTCAAAAACAATTCTCTAATCATACTCAATTCGAAATGATGGGGAGAAGGATAAACAAGTTTGAAGGTCTAAGAAATGTTCCTGAACTTAAATCATTATTGAAAGGTAAGTACTTTAGAAGGTTGGCAAAGAATCATTTAGACTTAAAAGAGATGATATTCTTAGATGTAGATATTAAAACTAAAATGACTAAGGATGAAGAGAAGGAACTCTGGGACGAGTTTAACGCAGAGAAAGGTAAGGACTCTACTATCAAGAAGAAGTCTGCGGTCCTCACTGCCCCTGTAACGGCTGATTATTGTAATGGGTTAATTGGGCAAGGGGAGAAACCTTTATTGATCTATTCAGCTCACAGGGAGCCAGTAGAGATAATTTCCAAGAAGCTTAAAGGGAGGATCCAGAAAGTCAATGGAAGTACTCCTATCCCTTTGCGTCAAAAGTATGTAGATCAATTCCAAGCAGGACAACTAGATGCAATTGTAGCTACAGTCTCAAGCTTTTCAACAGGTTGGAACTTAGTGGCAAGTAATCATGTTGTGTTTAATGATGAATCGTGGATTCCTAGAGATAATATGCAGGGCCGTAAACGTATTGATAGAATAGGCCAGACTAAACAGACATACTGCCATAGAATGTTCGGTAGTAAAATGAGTAAATATATAACAAAGAAGCTAGAGAAAAAAGAATCAGAAATAAGTAAAATAATAGGGGGTTAGATGGTTTGGGATTTAAAAAAACAAAGAGAGCACAGGTTAAAAACAGGGAACAGTTGTACTAGAAGGTATGAAAAGACTAGAAAAGGGTTTCTTGTTCGCAAATACAGAAATATGAAATCGAGGGTAACGGGAATACAGTATAAAAAAGCTCATCTGTATAAAGGAAAAGAACTACTCTCCAAAGAAGAATTTTATACTTGGGCATTAGATAGTAAAGAATTTGAATATATGTTTATTATATGGGGAAATTCTGAGTATACTAGAAGGCTATGCCCTACAGTAGACAGGATAGAAAGCTCTAAAGGATATACTTTAGATAATATGAGGTGGTTAACCCACTCAGAAAACTCCCGATTGGGGAGTATAGCGAGGAACAAATGACAAAAATACACGTAATAGCAGATTTACACTGGGGCGCACCTAAGCAGTCACACCTTACACCGGAAGAGATAGTAGAGTTTGACAAGGAATGTAAGCTTAAAGGAGAAGAAGTATTCTTAATAGGAGATAACTTCGATTTCAAGAATACTTTAAAGAAAGATATCCCTAAACTACATTTGCAGTATGCTAAAGTGAAAAAGCAATTTGGTAATAGAATGGTGGAAGGTAATCATACCGGGTCAATGCCCGATTTTGTACAGTACTCTTCTAACATAACTAAATTCCATAACACTTGCACAGTAGAATTTATCCATGGACATAGAGTATATTGGACAGATAAGAAATGTGATAAGTGGGAGAACAAAGAGTTTAAAGGTATTGGAAAATTTAAGTTTGCTCAGATGAGAATAGTTAATTGGCTAGATGAGAAATTTTGGAGGAAGAATATTAAAGAGTCTAAAAAACTTTCCAATCTCCTTTGTACTTATGTAATGAAGAACTATGCTTTCCCATCTAACAGACCTAATTTAGTTTTGATGGGCCATAAGCATGGAGATAATATTTTTAAAACTAAGTTTATGGGTATTGAATGGTTTATTCTCCCTAGAGGACTTACCACACTAGAGGTATAGCATGGTAGAGGTGTGGAAAAATATAAAAGTGAGAGAAGGTTATCAGGTAAGTAGTTACGGGAGAGTCCGTAAGGGGACCATTATAGTTAAAGGAAGTGTTTCACGTTATGGGTATAGGAGAATATCCTTAGGGAGATTAGGAGAAAATTTAGCCCACATTTTAGTAGCTGAAACCTTCGAACTACCCAAACCTGAAACCCACCAGAGAATAGTAGTGGACCACATAGATCATGATAAATTAAACAATCAACTAACCAATCTTCGCTACATTACTAATGCTCAAAACATAGGGAGATCACAGCAAAGCAGATATGGGGTACAAACTAGGGAAAGAAGAAATAAAAAATATAGAGCTAGAATAGCTATAACAGGGATAGGACTTGTCAATATAGGAAGTTATCTTGACAAAGAGGAAGCTTACGGTGCTTTTTTTGCTACTTACAAAGAGCGGTACGGATATGCTCCATGGGGATACATAGATAGAGAACCGATTAACACTTTGGAGGTGTAAGATGAACGAACGAGATAAAAAAAAGAACTATGCAAGTGTCCAGGCCAAGAGAGAATTTGAAGCTCGGAATAAAGAAGCTGCTAAGGTAGATAAGGAAGCTTTGAAAGGTGCTGCGAAAGTAGAGGCTGAAAGGATTAAATTAGGTGGAGTAAACTTTGCACTATATAATTTAATACTTTCTGTAGTAAATTTTAAAGATTGTCACACTGCTGCGGATTCTTGTCGAAGAACTTATGAAGGAATCTACCCTTACATCAGAAGAATACAAGAAGAGAATATCCACATGAGACATCTACTAATGGTGAATGAATGTAAAGAACCTAAGTTTCTAGAGCTTTGCAAAAACCCTGCTGATCTTCAAGAGATGGCAGCTAACATGCTTAATAAAATTACTGCTGCTGCTAGAAAGAGAGCTAAGAGCCCTATCAAAGTACAGAAGCTAGAGATCGTATAGTGAAAATATCAGACTATTTAAACTTAATGTTTTCTGATAAGTGTTGCAAGATATGTGTCCACTGTAAGATAGTGGACACTGTGCTAAGGTGCCAGTGTAAAATAAAAGCTCAGACTGTATTGGATGCTTTGCTCCACCACAATCCTAAAATATGTAAGAATTTTGAAGAGAAAACTATTTCTTAGATACAGCTTTTAATTCTTTAATAACTTTCTTGAGTAATGCTGCATTTTCTTTTGGGACTGTAGCATGCTTGAGAATCTTCCTAAGTTCTTTTATTTTATCCTTAGTCATACATGCTATTTGATTAAACTTCTCTTCTTGGCAAGATATTACCTCTCCATTTCTATTCATTACCTGTACACCTAGATAGTCTCCAACATAGAACTGAGGGTCAAACTCTACAGCTTGTCGCCCACAACTAGTTAAACACAATATCGAGATCACTAGCAGCACGCCTACGATCTTCTTGATTGAGTGCATCATCAATCTCCCTGTTATCTTGTTGAGTCCCTATCCAATTAATGAGCCACTTACCTAGAAATGTAAGTAAAGAGGTGGCCAAAGAAGTGACCACCTTTACTAAAATTGTTTGAAACATTACTTACCGCAGAATTTTTCTACAAGTAGGTCTACTGCACCTAATGCAGCATCATCCCACTTAGATGCAGAATCAAGAATCTTCTTTGCGAATAATGGTCTTACTCCATTATATACAGATCTGATAATTTCTTTAATGTCAATTAATTCATACCATTTCTTAACAGGTACAACTACTTCAGGTGTTTCAACTACAGGTGTTACTTCAGTCATACTATTCTCCGGTTAGGGTCGTACTTGGATATGTAGATGCCAAGCTGTTCCGTTGTGGAACACTGCCACTCGCGACAATCCATCTGAGTAGCTGATTGCTCCAAGTTTAACATACTTAGTATTGAAATGCATAACGAATTTATTTATGTCGACAAGGGTCCAACCCCTAACGGAAAGATCTAAGGCCCTTCCTTGACCATGGGTGTCAGATACAGAAACTCCCTCGATTCTCTCATCAATAATTCTAGTGATGACTAGAGGGAGTTCATTATCCTGACACCAACCAACTATATCTGAGAATACAGTTAGTAGGTGAGGTTTTACCTTTTGCAGATGGTAAATATCTTCAGTATTTTTACAGGTGAAATTGAACTCTAACACATCATAATCGCTTTGTGATGTACACAATATAAGCAAATATAACAGGTAAGCTTCCACCAATAATTCCCCAAATTCCTGATTTCACTTTGAGAGTAGCGATATCTACTCTCAAATCAGAAATGTCTTTACGAATACATTTTAGTTCACACCAAAGCTTATCGTCCATAATATCACCGGTAAACTATTCTTTAGTAAAGTACTCTAAACCTATTGTCCAAACTCCTGCTGTAATTCCGGAAGCTCCTGCACCTGTAGCATAAGTAACTGTACAACCATCTGAGGCAATATAGTTAGCTGCTGCACCTGTAGCAACTCCAGCAGTGAAAGCTCCTGTAGCTGTATCAGTCATGTCTGTAGCTGCAAAAACGTCTACCACAGATTCACAACCTACTGATAAAGTATTGTCATTTGCTGAAACTATCTTAACTCCGTTAACTAAAATCCAACCATCTGTTATGACTGCATCGGCAGGAATTATGATACTTGTATTAAAAGATGTACTAGCTGCAAGTGTTGTACTGACTGTTACAACTTCTGTTCTAACTACCTTCCTAAGAGCTACCTTGGCTTCGGATATATCTAGATCGGTCTTAATCTTATATACCTCATGTGTAGGATATCCGCTAGGAAGTACTGCGAAAATACTAATACTCGCTAGAGTTAGTAATAAACTTAAAAATAATTTCATAATCTTCTCCTATATTTAAAGTTATTTTATTCTACACTTTATTATTTTTGCCATGTACTTAATAAAATTCTTTAGCTGTGCAGTTGTCATAGTATTTACTGTGTCAATATCGAAGTTTTGAATAGCTGTGATATTCAAGTCACAAGCTGAAACCTTTGCCGCCTGTGCTGCATACTCAGCTACAACTTCCGCTACCTTATCATTAATTAAATTCAATTTAACTATACAAATATCAATCTTTTCATGGATACTTACTCTTGCACAATTATCTCTCACCCATGCCATAGGGTTAGGAACATTCTTAAGCCCTGCTTTTTTGGAAGCTGCATGATAATAAGGTCTGATTGTTTTAAATAGGTTCTTAGCTTCTAGTTTCTTCTCATTCAGAATAGTTCTATAAGTTAAAATTGCATGTTGATTAGTTTTGTACAGGTCTAATCTTGCAGTTAACTTTGGCAGAGTAGCTGCACATGCTTTTGTCCCATTGACATTAATTAGAAATTCAAACTCACTTGGTTTATCTTTCTTTATTTTAAACTTACAATCTGGATAAACTGTAAAAAGTAATCTAAACAATACATCATTAACTTTGATAGCGTTAATCTCTTCATATGTTCGGTAGGCAAAAGAGTTTGTCACTACCAAGAATAATAAAACTGTTATTAATTTTTTCATATTTACCTCTATTTAAGTTTAGTAATATATCCTCTTGCAATCATTGTTATTGATCCATAAGTATACCCCGCTATGTTTCCAACCCATCCGGCTACAAATGTTGTATCAACTATATGTCGTAGTTCTAATACAGACGCTTCGGTTAGTGTAAAAGTTTTTGTTATAGTTGTGGCAGTGACAGTGTTATCTCCTGAATTTGAATTACCATGACCTATTGTAATATCTGATGATGTAGTAGTATTGTACAACCAGATAGCATTATTATTAGACTTGTAAGGTTTAGCTTCAAACCATATTCTATACTCTCCGGCACTTAATAACATCTGGTTAGAAGTGTTCAAGGTCATAAACTTAGAAGATTTATTTACTGAACTAGCGTCTAAATCATCTATATAGTTTATAGGTATAATTGCCGCTGTTGTAGATGTTGGGGTATTAGCATTTGACCTATAGCTAAAATCAACCGTTTGAGTAAGTGGAGTTATAATGGTTCTTGCACTTGGAATTGCTGTTAATAATACTGTAGCATCTTCTCCTGCCAAGGCTGTATAACCATCAGTGTGTAATCTAATTATATCTCCTGCAGCAAATTCTTTAGTAAAACCTGTGTAGTTTCTATTTACTGTATCTACTACACTAATAGCATCTAATTTATAAGCATCAGTGATACTTATGATTGAAGTTGTTAATTGTGTAGAGTTTACAGACCAACCAGTAAAGTGTATACTACTACCATTGTTTTTAGCGTTCCATTTACCAGTAACAATACAAGGTTGTTTTACTGTCCAATAGTCTCCGTTTACAGAATCAGAAGTGTACTCAACTAAATCTGTTCCTGTCTCGCTTTCCACGGTAGTTATTCTTGGTACATAATTTCCATTACTAGCATTTCCAGTTATATCTGAACCGTGAAAACTATAAAACCCTAAGTCCCCAGTATGAACAACTGCATCTGAGGTTGCTTGTGCCCAGAATCTAACATTATCATCAATCGTTGCTGTCCTTGGGTCTGTTGCATGAAGAATGAGTGAAACTGTTTCCCCTACACTTAATTCTATTTTTCCAGATGCTGTTAAGTATTGTGCTGCCGCAAATGGAAACATAGATCCTACTGATCTGTCCATTGTTGAACCACCGAAAGGAGTTGCGTCTTTTTCACCTGTTGTAGCTTGGTGTATGAAAGCATAACCTGAGGCACTTCCCGATGAAGAAACAAAAGAACCATTAACAAATAGTGTGCATTTTTTTAATGCTGTAACTTCTATTCCATCACCTGATTCATTATTTACTGATATAATACCCGATGTAGTATCTCTAACAACATTACTCATATAAATCATGTGAGTATTACTTGAAGCCATTCCGGTGATAGTATTAGCTTGGTATTCTTCCATTAAATACAAATTAACACTCTCCAATGGATTACCGGTAAATTCAATGTCATCTAAATATAAAAACTTTCCGTTATTTACTACTTTTATTTCGGCACAAAATTTAACTTGTGCCGTTGACTCTTTTGTAAATCCTGTTATTAATGCTCTCTTGGCCGAGCCTGCTGTTAAGGAAGTTGCACCGAGTGTAGCTGTATTGGTAACATCTTCCATCCAGGTATTAATGTCGTCAGTATCT
>Ga0207997_1000088_pt1 | contig 41548 bp, 38 predicted proteins | sample AntAceMetag02UKN_FD_184777 | JGI IMG/M metagenome (GOLD analysis project Ga0207997, IMG submission 184777) | Saline lake microbial communities from Ace Lake, Antarctica - Antarctic Ace Lake Metagenome 02UKN (SPAdes) (version 2) | ecosystem: Environmental > Aquatic > Non-marine Saline and... | reverse complement strand
TATGGCCGGTATGGCCGGACCTGATGGCGTCCCTACGACTATGCCTGGTGTGCCCGGTGTGGCCGGTATGGCCGGTATGGCCGGTATGGCCGGACCTGATGGCGTCCCTACGACTATGCCTGGTGGTGCGGCGCTCAAGCCTAAGCTCGGTGCTGCATTGTCCTTGATTGTTGAGAAGCAAGCTGCTACAGATCGTTTGAAAGACACGGTAGGTAATATAAGCGGCGTGGCTGGTGGTCTCGCAGGAGCTGGTATGGGTAACACGGTAGGCGTTATGGGTGGTTTACCCCTAGCTATGTCTCGTATGGGTAGGGGCAGTCCAATGAAAGCAGTGGCGCTAGCCGGACTACTTGGTACCGCAATAGGCGGCGTAGGTGGCGCACTGGGTGGACGAGCAATAGGTCGTGCAGTTGTACCCAAACCAGAACCAACGTTACTTGATAAGTTGAAAAGTATGATACAGTCCACAGGGACTCGGATACAAGATTCATTACCTGAGAGGTAAGATCATGACAGAAGATACAAGCGTTAATACTGAGTTTGACATTGAGTTACCAGATGACATTCCGTTACCTACAGAGGCAGTGGACAAAACCATCAAGGATACCTTTGATGGTGCGTTCAACTTCTGCTTTGTTGGTTCTGGTCAGGGGGGCGGCCGTTTGGCTCAGACCTTCTACGAGACTGGGTACCAGCGAGTATGTGCAGTTAATACATCTGACCAGGACATGCGGTCGCTGACATTACCCAAAGTCAACCAGTACATCATGGGTGGCGGGGGCGCTGGCAAGCAGCCGGAAGTGGCCGACCACGTATTTCGACAGCACCGCGAAGACGTACTTGATCTCATGCGCCGTAGCTTTGGTCCTGAGTTTGACCGGATCTTTGTTTGTGTCGGTGCAGGTGGCGGTACAGGCGCAGGTACAGCAGTACCCCTGGTTTACACGGCCAAGGAATTGCAGGCTGTCACTCGGATGGACGACAACCCGGTAGGCGTCATCGTGGCGTTACCTCAGAACTCTGAAGGCCGCCGAGTATGTGCTAATGCACATAGCGTACTACGAGACATGCTTCAGCTGGTGAACGATGGTGTGGTGAGTCCGCTCATCATATTGGACAACGATCGTATCCGGACCATTTATCCGGGGCTGGCTGTTGATCCGTTCTGGAACACTGCCAACCGGAGCATCGTATCTATCTTCCACCTGTTTAACGTGACGTCGTCCAAGCCGAGCAGCTACACGTCGTTTGACCCGACAGACTTCAAGACGATCCTAGATTCTGGGACCATTGTCTTTGGAGCCACGCCGGTCAAGGACTGGAGCGACTCTACGGCCATCAGCTACGCCATCCGTGACAACCTGAAGAAGAACATGCTGGCCGGCGGTATTGACCTGGCCACAGGTAAGATCGCAGGGGCTATCGTCATTGGCGGTAAAGAGGTACTGGCTCAGGTACCGCACGAGACACTGGATCACGGCTTTGATCAGCTGACGCGCATCCTGGCACCCCGCAACGTGGTACATCGCGGTATCTACAGCGGTAACAAGCCTACCCTGGCGGTTTACACCATCATTGGTGGTCTGGGTAAGCCTATTGAGCGCATCGCTGAACTGTCTCAGCTGGGTGGCTCCGATGTCAAACGCAAGAGTGCGACGGACTTCAACTACTGGAACCGCAGTTAGGAGTAGGCTATGCTTATTATGCGCGGAGCTAATCCGGCAGGTAATGTGTTACATGTCATCTTTGGACCCGAGACCGAGTTGTTCACTGATGTGCATGGGGCTAAGGTGTGTGACATCTCATCTATCCTCGTCAAGATGGATAGTAATCAGCCTGTCTTCTTGTCATTGACACGGTGTAAGAGTGAGGCTTTCACAGCAGCTACATTGAAAGGCACCGGTGTAGACTTTGTCAACTCGTTCTCAGGCGCAGCAGTATGCGCTGAGCCTAAGGACCCGGTGCTGGCTGGTAAGGAAACACATGGGTGTGCCGTACCAAGCCCTAAGGATCAGACGGCCACTGGGTACGTGCAGGACGGCCCGGTGAGTAGCATTAATGTAGAGATGCCCAGGGGGCGGTGTACGTACTGTGGTAGTCCTGATGTACCGCTGGTGCCTATACAGAATATGGCCATCTGTCTGGGTTGCACGCAGATTGAATTGGGCAGGTTGCAGACGCGGGAGGCGCAGGATCTCGACGAGATGGCTGGCTAGGGAAATACGATGGCATATCATTCTGAATACTCTGGGCTTCTCAAGATCGCTAAGTTTGGGCGAGAGGATATAATGGGAGCCGTGGCCCGGGGCTGGTGTCATGATCAGAATTCGCATAAGATTATGGATGTGGACCTTGCTGTCGCCATTTCAGATGAAGTGGAGGATCAAGTGAACAAATACGCTGGACTGAGTCGGGTGACACAGACTAAGGAAGCTGGTATCGGTAAGACACTCCTTAACGAGGGCAGTTACCTCATACCAGGTGTTGGTACAGCACGCATGGGCTATGATGGAGTTAAGGGCGTCGGTAAGGGTGTCGGTAGCTTGTTTCGTGGTCAGGGGCTACGCGGCTTAGGTCAGATCGGCGGTGGCTTGGCTAACGGGGCATTTGCACTTGCGTCGCTGGTGCCAGGTGGCGCTTTACTAGGACGGCTAGCCCGAGGTGTTCGGTTGGCTGGACGTGCCGGGAAGGGTGCACGGCTAGCTAGGGCAGCAGGTCGGACCGGACGTGTCATGTCACGTATGCCAGGTGCTAAGCGGTTAGCTGCACGCGTGGGCGAGAAGGGGCTCAGCGGCGCTACACGCATAGCCAGTCAGGCCAGACGTGTAGGACGTAGGTCTGGTGGCTGGAAGGGCATGGGTGGCGCCATGGTCGCTGGTGTTGGTGCAGGTATGCTGGAAGGTGCGGGTGCACCCGTGAGTATGGCTCAACAGGCGGCCCGGGCCGCGGCTACACGACCTAACAAATACCAAGGACTGCGTCGTGTAGCAGGCATGCGCCCGAGCACAGTACCGTTTGGCGCCATGCCAGGATTTAGGACGATATGAAGAAACGCGCACAATACTCTTCAGCGATCTATAACCCGCAGGTAGCGGGTAAGACATTGCAGGATCTGTACATGGCGATACAGGCTGATGCTGGTCTGTCCGGATCCAAGAAGATGCAGCTGGTGAGCCAGATTCAGGGTATGACTGGGTTCGCAGGCGCAGGTACTCCACTTTCGGCCTTGATGCTGCGTGGGCTCGGTGGTACTATCGGTTGGTTGATTGGTAAATACTTCGGAATGGGATCGGTCGGACAGGTTATCGCAGCCACGGCCGGTTTCGGAATCGGTAACATGATTAACAAGCAGTTGAATAAGCCGAAGAACCCGTTCCCGGGTTATCAGGTCGTATAGGAGATGCAGATGAACGATAACGAGTTAGCGTATGCAGAAGGATTCGTACAGAAATGTGAGGCTATTGGTGTTGATCCAGTGCCATTATTGAAGCAGGCATTCCCGGCTGCTATGCTAGTGCCAATACTTAAACTATTAGGTTCTGGTATCAGAGGTGGAACTAAAAGCATATACCGTGGGGGCGTTGGTGGTGTACGTGGCGTTACTAGTCGTTTTGGTAAGGCACTGACAGGGAACAATACAGCTAACGTCGGTCGTCGTGTATTTAGGGCTGGTACAGGCGGTACAGGCGGCACAGGTGCACAAGAGACAGCCGGGAGTGACGGCATTGCCGCGCTACTTGAACGGTTGGCGGCTCGGACAACAACATTAGGTGCTGGTGCAGCAGGTTTAGGCGTTGGTGGTACAGCAGCGATACGCGGTCTGAGTACTGATTAAAGAGGAGATGCAGATGAAAAAGGTAGCATGTTGTTTGATGTTGGTGCTTTTGGTAAGCGGTTGCGCAATGACGGGGCGCGTGTCGCTGATCGATATTGATTTACGGGAACCAGTGCAGATAACGGCCTATGCGTCGGAGGCTGCTATCGTTTATGACAAGGCGGGGGGACCGGTGCCGACGCCGCAATCGATCTCTGCGTCATCCTGGTGGGTCGCCTTTACAGATATGTTACAGGTGATCAAAGGTCGTATACGGATCATCAGTGTGGAATGGACAGAGACAGATCGTAACCAGTAGGAGTTTCAATGAAGGCAGCTTATACGCAGATTTTGACCATCGGTGAGCGCGCTGCTGCTATGCGCATGGGCATGTATGCCAAGTTTGCCGAGCACGGTATCAGGCCATCACAGATCGACGAGTTTGTGAAGGACAGCTCAATCAGTATCTCCGCAGGTGGTACTGCGAAGGCGATTGCTGCTGTGTCGTTGTTGACCGGCGTGCCTATTGGTATTGCTGCACATGCTATTGGTCGACGCATGAAGACTCAGAATAACCGTGAGAAGCAGTTAACCAATCAGATTGATTTTTATCGTAACGCTACTGGCGAGCTTGAGTCTAATCTGGCTGCTAGTACACCCAAAATGTAACGGAGGACGCACATGTTGGCCGGAATGCAGCAAGAGGCTGATACGATGTTTACCGAGGGCGACGGCGGTATGGGCGAGTCTATGTTCAAAAACATGGCAGGTGCCGCGTACGGACCCGAGCCTAAAGAACTGGAAGATGAAGCTCTACGCGCACAGTACAATAAGCACGTTGAATTCAAGTCATATCATGTCAAGACTTTCGATCTTTCGGATCATAGCATCATCGACGAGTATCGAGGGCTAATGCGTGAGCTGTTCATGGGTGCGCAGGCTAAGACGCATGTTGTTTTTGTGAGTGAGCGACGCTTTGTCGAGACTGGCGATAATCCACGTTGGTTGGCGCACATGGAGTGGGCTGTATTTGAACTGGACATACAGGGTAATCCGACGGTTCCTCCAGCGGATAGCCGAGGAGATGCAACTGATGGTCAAGCAGGGAATTAACATCGATCCACATACCGTCGGTAGGTATGCGTTGGGTGGGGCGATCACAGGTGGGGCAGCTGCGGCTGCCATGAATCTGATGCGTATGGTTAACCAGATGCGTGAAGATCGTAAGCGTAAGCTGCAGCCTACTGAGACTGACGAGGGCACTATCGTGTTGACTCTGCCCAATAAGGCAGGTGAGGTTGCAGGTAAGTGTAGCGAGCCGGTCAAGGTGACCAAGAAAGAGAATCCCAAGTCCACTACGACTACGACGATTGCATCCAAGTCAAAACAGTTGCGTAGAAGCGATGGCACGTTCGGTCAGAAGACTGCCGCAGGATGGCCTACGTTGACAGCTTCTGGGCTGGCTGCTATTGGTGGGGGCGCTGTAGGTGCTCATGTTGTCAACAAGATCTATGAGAAGCGCAGGGAACAGCAGCTGAAGACAGAGTTGGCAGCAGCGCAGCAAGAGTACATGGATTTGTTACAAGGTGGGCAGAAGGGCGCTGAGTGGGTCGAGCGTATGATCCCTGATGTGTCGCCTATGGGCAAGGAGGGACAGTCACGTATGTTTGGCTATCTCGACTACCCATTAGCCTTTGGTGCGATGCTGTCCATACTCGGCAGCGGCGGGGCGGCGTACCTGACTAAGCGTATCCTCGATGAGAAGATGCGTGACGCTGATACGAGGTCTCTGGATATCCCCCAAGTGAAGCGCGTGGTATTTCGATCAGCTCCAGCAGTAGGTCAGACCCCGGAGGAGAAGGAGTCTGCTGCTATCGATATGGAGTGCGTTCAGGCGTCGCTGGGTGTAATGCTCGATAAGGTTGGCACGCATACGCTGGTCTTGATCGATCCCGAGGTGAAGCAAGCTATGATTGAGGTTGGTACTACTGCTGGTGGTCTAATGAAGATGGCTAATGAGCTTGATACTCTGATGTCTTACCTTGAGAGCGCACCTAAGCTACGGCAGATGATTCAGCGTGCGGCAATGGCCAAACACCCAGTACTGGGTAAGATGCCTGGCTTCATGCGTAATTTCGCAATGAAGATGCCCTTCGTGCAGCAAAAGGCTGATAATATGCTGTACGATAAGGTACGTGGTTCATTGTCCGGCCCCGGTCAACAAGCCGCACCAGCCTTACCGGCCCCTAAGACGGCTGGTATCATGTCCAGTCTGATCGGCAGTACGCTGGCAGAGCCTGGTACCGATAACACGGCGCTAGCCCAGGCTATCGTAGCTGAGCAAGAGAAGGCGCGGGTCGCACGTGAGGGCGGCGGGCAGAACAGCATGCGACGTGTTGAAGTGAACGCACAGGGTCAACAGGCCACGCAATTTCTGGAGAAGAATAAGAAACAGATCCTTGGCGTTATTCGACGCATGATGAACGAGAGGCAGATGTAACATGCACCATAACTACGTCATAGGTTTCATGGACAAGTGTGCTCAACGCGGTGTGGATCCGGAAGAGATACCCAAGTGGGCACAGTTGTATCCAGAGATGAACAGTCTATTCCACGACGAGACCTATCAGGGTACGGAGCCTACGGGACAGACGGATACCCCGGCACAGTCCAGTATGGAGGCTAAGGCCCCTGACTCTGGCAGCACTGAGCAGCCTGGCCCGGCCCCGACGCGTCGGGCCCCGGCACCTAAGAAGCCAGGTACTGGGACGCCCAGCGAGAATCGTACTGCTACTCCAGCCGTGTCTAGTGAGGAGTCACACTCGGAAGACGCAGCTGATCCCCAGCCCGGCACGGCCCGACCTACGCCTAAGAAGAATCCGCAACCCAAGAGCAATGAGACAGCGGAACCGGTCACACGGGCGGATACATCCGCGCAACCTCAATTCTTGTCAGGAAAAGAGCGTACGTTTTCTGACAATACTTGGCATCTCCAGCAGCGGTCCGATGACCCTGGCCTGAGCGCATTTGGTGTGCCAGACGCTGAGTTACCGCTTGCCTATCCGATAATGGAGCCACTTTCAGTAGGTGAACCCGATCTCAGCAGTATCCTAGGTGCGTTGCTTAGCGGGGAGGGTGGTATGCTTGACGGTGGTGTGCCGGACGCTGGTGGAGGCGGAGGCACATTAGGTGGTGAGGGTGATGTCGGTGGTGATGCTGGCGCCCTCGGTGGTGGTAGTCTTGGTGGTGGATTAGCTGGCGGTGGCGGTGATGCCGGCGGTGGCAGCGGAGGTGGAGAATGAAGAATGCGACAGATATAGCCTATGCACAAGGTTTCAGTGCTAAGTGTGCTGCGTGCGGTGTAGAGCCCGAGCAGTTACTTAAGCGTTCCGTGAATATGCAAAAGCCAGTACGTATAAGTTTAGCAGCATGGAGGGCGTTTATGCGACGCCAAGCTGCTGGCACAGCGAAGAAGCTTATAAACCCTGAAACTATAGGCAGGACGATGGCAAAACATAGTCCTAGTAGGATGCAGGGCAACTGGGCTGACGATGTGGCCAAGCTCGTGGAGAATTCACGATAATATTACCAACATACGCGCAGGGTCTAATGGACAAGTGTGTTGTTTGCAGCGGAGGTGGAGAATGAAGAATGCGACAGATATAGCCTGTGCACAAGGTTTCAGTGCTAAGTGTGCTGCGTGCGGTGTAGAGCCCGAGCAGCTACTTAAGCAGGGTGGTCCGTACGCGCAATCAATCGTGAATGCAGCACCTAACTGGTCAACCAACATGTTTCGAAAGATACCATTGATTGGTACCGACGCAGTTGCTAATCGTAAGGCGTCCCCTAAGCAGAAGTTTGGTTGGCGGAAGCAGAGGGCTGGCGAGAGCGGTTCGATCAGCGCGCCTAAACAACGTCGCGGCCGGAGGTAATCAACATGCCCCCGTTGCCGTCTAACCTTCGTGAGTTCGATGATACGGACAAGACACGAGAGTTGATCTACAAGAATGCGCTCGGTGCACTATCAGAGCGCTTTCCTGTAGAGGACGACGACTATCGCCTTGAGCTCTCCGGTGCCAAGTATACTGGACCACAGACCTTCACGCTGGCGCAACAGAAAGACGCTCTGATGAAGGATCGTCAGTTACGATCGCCGATCACTGCAAAGTGGCGCCTGGTAGACAAGGCCTCCAATGCAGTACTTGACGAGCGTGAAGACGTGGTCATGCACGTCCCTTATTACACTCAGCGCGGAACCTTCGTACACAAGGGCAACGAGTACAGCGTGGTTAACCAGGCGCGACTAAAGCCTGGGGCCTATGTTCGTAAGCAGCGGACCGGGGAAGTCGAAACGCACTTCAACGTACGGCCTAACACTGGTAAGAGCTTCCGTCTGCACCTTGAGCCTAAGACTGGTGTGTTCAAGGTCAATGTCGGACAGTCCAACATTCCGCTTTTCCCGCTGTTGAAGAGCATGGGTGTTACTGAGAAAGAGCTGCTGAAGCAGTGGGGTCCGGAGCTGACCGAAGCTAATATGCGTGCTGATAACGCGCAGACGGTATCCAAGTTGTATAAGCGATTCTCCGGCTACAAGTACGACCCGGACCTGGATGCAGCAGGGCAGAGCAAGTACCTCGCAGAATCGCTACCCAGCTATGAGGTTGATCCTGACGTGGTGGCACGGACAATGGGCATCACGGACAACACCGGTGTTACCCCAGCGCTCTTAATGCGAGCCACGCAGAAGATGCTCAATGTGTCCAAGGGTGAGGAGGAATCCGACGATCGTGATGCACCCGAGTTCAGTCAGATCCTTGGTGTGGAAGACTTTGTGCGAGAGCGTATTGAGAAGGATGCCGGTAGGCTCAGCCAATCGTTACTGTGGAAGACGCGTAGGGGTAAGAACCTGAAGTCCGTGCGACGTGGGGCACTCAACCCGTATATGCAGGGTCTGATCAACGGCTCAGGGCTGGCTATGCCGTTGGAGGAAACCAACCCGCTGCATACCCTGGAGCAGGCGCAACGTATTATCAAGCTGGGCGAGGGTGGTATCAGTTCAGCTGAGTCCATTACTGACGAGGCCCGGGACGTTAACCCTGGTCAGTTCGGCTTTATTGACCCCATCAACGGGCCAGAGGGTCTGAACATTGGTATTGATGTGCGGGCGGCCTACAACACGTTCAAGGGTGACGATGGCAAGATCTACGGCGAATTCACCGACACTGCCACAGGTAAGTCCGCGTACGTGAGTCCAGACCAGGCAACGAGTAAGGTGATCGCCTTCCCCGGAGAAATGGCTAAGCCAGGTGCTACAGCTGCTGTCATGGTTGGTGGCAAGGTGAAGCGTGTCCCTAAGAAAGAGGTGGACCTGGAAGTGCCTTCGTTCGGCCATATGATGTCAGCCAACACTAACCTCAATCCCATGCCCACGGCAGTACAGGCCGGCCGTCAGTTCTACGGTTCCAAGTTCTGGTCTCAGTACCTACCACAGGTCAAGGGCGAAGTACCGTTGGTAGACAGTCTGATGCCAGACGGTAAGAGCACATTCTCGGAGCACTATGGGCGTAAGGTAGGTTCAATAAGTGCGAAACGTGGTGGTACAGTCAGCAAGGTTACGGATCAGGGCGTTACAGTCATTGATGATAACGGCAAGAAGGAGGTCTATGAACTCATCCAAGATTTTCCATTCAACAGACTCACAGGTCTCTCGTACATGCCCGCCGTCAAGGCCGGAGACAAGGTTAACGTCGGTGACATGGTGGCCCACTCCAATTTTACAGACAAGACTACTGGAGCCCTTAATATGGGCAATAATCTGCGTACTGCAGTAGTCCCGGCGCGGGGCATGTCGTATGAAGATGCATACGTGATTTCCGAGTCGGCAGCTAAGAAGATGTCGACTGAACGGTTGTACGGGTTTGACCAGGACGCTAAGCATGGCGTTGAGCTGAGCACGTCCAAGTTCATCTCTGCCTTCCCTCAGCAGTACAGTAAGGGACAGATCGAGAAGATGGATAAGGATGGTATCATCAAGCGCGGCACCACAGTCAATAAGGGCGATCCGCTTATCCTGGCCACAGGCCCCAAGCTGCTTTCGAGTTCCGAAGCCCAGCTGGGTAAGCTACACAAGGTTCTGCGTAAGTCGGTCACTGACAAGTCTGTGACCTGGGATCATTCCTTCCCTGGTGTGGTAACAGACATTGCAATGACGCGTAATGGCGCCAAGGTTAATGTCAAGACTGCACCGCCTGTAGCCGTGGGCGACAAGATGAGTACCAGGTTCGGACTCAAGGGTGTCGTGGGCAAGGTGATGAAGGATGAGGACATGCCCCGGGACCCGGGCAGCAATGAGCCCTATGAGCTACTGCTTAATCCCATGACCGTGCTGTCACGTGTGGCACCCAATCAGATCATCGAGATGCAGCTGGCCAAGATCGCCAAGAAGACAGGTAAGCAGGTACGTATCCCACAGTTGCCGCCGGAAGAGGGATGGGCCGCGTGGGCCGAGCAGCAGTTGGCTGAGGCAGGTATCGACGAGGCCACGCCGTTGTTCGATCCAAAGACTGGCAAGAACATCAAGCCGGTAGGGGATGGCTACGTTTACGTCAGTGCATTCCATCACTTGGCTGATAAGAAGCTATCTACCCGCGGTGAGCAGGGAAGCTACACTATTGATGAGCAGCCGGCCCGTGGTGGCAAGGAAGGGGCCAAGAAGTTCTGTTTCGTAGGCAAGCAACCCATAGAGGTACTTGGCGGGGAAGAAACGATCGCTCATATAGTGGAACAGCGTGCTAGTCTGATGACGAGAACGTTTGACGGGCATCAATGGACTCACGCGCCTATCATAGATTGGTTCGCTCGTAGTTGTCATGTGGACGATCTTGTGACTATCAAGATTGAATATGTACCAACCGACAGGCGAGGAAGGCCAGCGATCGTACACACTGATAGGGCGCTTTGGGTCACTAAAGGCCACGAACTGTATGCAGCTGATATGTCTAAGATACGGGCAAAGGACGTGCGCGATGGTGACTGGTTGGCTGGCGAGGGTTATGTACTTGACGATCAGCGCAAGCAGTTATTGCTAGGTAGTATGTTGGGAGATGGTGCCATATGTGTTGGTAAGTTTTATTCAGAGCAGCACAGCTGTAAACAGGCTAACTACCTGGACTGGAAACAAGAAGTTCTTGGAGCATTCGTAAGCAATCGCACTAGAAGCACCACTAAGCGCACTGGATACAAGCCTGGCCGCGTGCGATACATGACTATTCACAGGCCAGACATAGTAGCTGATCTTCAAGACTTGTTTTACCACGATGGTAGAAAGTGTATCACTCAAAGCGTACTGGATCAGTTGGGTGATATGGCGGTAGCCGCGTGGGTGCTTGATGACGGGTCGATCACCAATCACAGTAAGCGTTCAGGAGGCGTTAGTCTACAGGGCAACATAGCTACTATGGGATTCGCTACGGCCGAGGTTCAATTACTATCAGATTGGCTTAATACGCGTTACGGCGGTACAACTACTGTGACTGCTGCCGGGGCTATATACGTAGATAAGCATACAGCAAAGGCGTTGTCTGCGGTGGTCGCAGCGAATTGTCCTGCGCGTGCCATTCCGCGAAGTAAACGTTGGTTATACGCGTATTCAGTCGCGCATCAGGAGAATGAGCCATGCTTGGAGCCGGCTGCCATGGGTGTGATTCCGATGAGGGTTAGGTCAGTGTCGCCGTACGTTCCGGACAAGTCTGGTACTACACATGTGATGGTTTACGACATGACTGTAGCAGACAACCATCGTTATAAGACGGCTGGTGTGCTGGTGTCGAACAGTCGTATGGATGTCAACGCAGCACTGGCACACGGGGCCACTGAGGTGATTCGTGACGTCATGCTGATCCGTGGTACTAAAAATGAAGAGTATTGGAAGGCACTTAAGCTTGGTCGACCATTACCGGAACCGGGCGTACCCTTCATCTACGATAAGTTCCTCAGCACACTGAAGGCTGGTGGCATCAACATCCGTGAGGAAGGCGACACCATGAGCCTACTCCCTATGATGGACGAGGACGTGGACCAGCTATCAAAGGGACGTATTGATAAGAGTTCGCTGGTAGACTCCAACTTTGAACCCATACCTGGTGGTCTTTTCGATGTCGGTAAGACAGGCGGCATGGCGGGCAACAGGTGGACTCACGTAGAGTTACCTGAGCCTGTACCCAATCCTGTGATGGAAGAGCCTATTCGCCGCATCCTAGGCCTCCGTGTGCAGGATCTGAAGGACGTCGTGGCCGGCCGCAAGGAGATTGACGGTAAGACGGGGGGCGCGGCACTGAAGGGTGCATTGGATGGTCTGGATATTGACGAGGCCATCGAAGAGCACAAGAAGAAGGTGCAGAAGCTGCGTGGTGCCAATCGTGACAACTCAGTGAAGATTCTAGGCTACCTGTCGGCTGCTAAGAAGCAGGGCATCCACCCATCCAACTGGATGATCAGCAAGGTGCCAGTGCTACCGCCTAAGTTTCGTCCTGTGTCTCGCATGGGCGATATCGCCCTACAAGCAGATTTGAACGAGCTGTATCGTGACTTGATTGAGAGCACGAATACGCTTAAAGACCTTCGCGCCGAGCTGCCCGATACGGCACTTGCGGATGAACGCCAGACAATATATGACGCCGTAACATCGGTGTATGGACTGGGCGAATCCATCACGCCAGAAGGTCGGTCGAGGCGGCTCAAAGGCGCGATACGTCAAGTCATCGGAACATCACCCAAGCGTGGTCTGTTCCAGTCACGCGTGCTGTCCCGTCCCGTGGATGTTGTGGGTCGTGGTGTTGTAACGCCAAACCCTAACCTGGACATGGACAGTGTTGGTATCCCGGCCGACGCCGCATGGACTCAGTACAAGGACTTTGTTATGCGCCGGTTGGTACGACGTGGTTACCCGGCCCTGCGCGCTTTAGAGCTGATCGATAAGCGAACACCCGAGGCCAAGGAGATGTTAGACGCGGAGATGCAGAACCGACCAATCATTCTGGATCGCGCCCCGACCTGGCATAAGTTCAACCTGATGGCGTTCTATCCGCATATTGTCGACGGCGACACCATCCAGGTCTCACCGCTAATCACCAACGGGTTCAACATGGATTTTGACGGGGACCAGGCTAACTTCCACGTGCCGGTGTCCGACAAGGCGGTGGAGCAGGCGTCGCGTAAGATGCTTCCGTCGAAGAACCTTTTCAGCTTGACAGATCTTAAGTCAGTTCAGCATACGCCAACCATGGAGATGGTCATGGGGTTGTACTGGCTGACACAACAGCCGAAGAAGAAGAAGCCAGTTGTGTTCGCTACGGCTAAGAAGGCACAAGAAGCATACGCAGAAGGTAAGATAGACGTTAACGATCCTGTTGTCATACAAGGTATGTAAGTATCCAGTATGTATGGTAACTGGACTTTTTACTTGTTACGCTGCCGGCCTTTACGCTATTATGGCCAGCAATCACGGGAGAACCAAAATGCAAACACTCGATAGATCTCTACTTGAGACTGTAAAAGAAGCCTTCATACAGATGCCGGGGGCCGGCGGAGGCGGAGGTGGTGGCGGCGCACCTGTAGCAGGTGGCGGTCTTATGACTCAAGCTCAGGCGGCTCCGATGGGCCCGCCTATGGGTGGTGACCCGATGGCCGGTGGCGCTCCTCCTATGGACCCTATGGCAATGGGTGGCGCTCCTCCTATGGACCCGGCTATGGCCGGTGGTGACCCGATGGCTGGTGGCGCCCCTCCAATGGAAGGACTACCACCGGAAGCTATGGAGATGCTCCAGGGCGCTGAAGCTGGCGGCGGCGGTAACGGTACAGCTGGTTCCATCACAATGGATGTTGAAGGCCTCATCAATCTGATCGAGGGTGTTGTTAGCGCAATGAAGGGTAAGCAGCGACCATCCATGCAGGCGCCAGAGGGCGATCCCGCAGCGATGGGTGGAGATCCGATGGCTGGTGGTGAGGCTGTGGCACCTGGTGCCGCACCAATGGACGCTATGCCTCAGATGGGCGGGCCGGCTGATATGGCAGGTAATGCCATGGCCCCGGCTGGCGCACCTCCAATGTAATTCATTCGCAATTCACGAATCACGAATATGAATATGAGTACGCAACCGACAATGCGGGTGCGGGGCAGCAATATCATGCAGCCACCGCTCCTTGAAACGGATGACGCGAAGTTAGTTGAACTCCGAGATAGTTTCGGAGATTTAATGGCACTTCTCGTCAACTTGGAAGCCGACATGTGGATATTAGTCACACGTGACGACGACGACTGGGGTGCAATGCTTGTGCGTTATGGTTATGGTCAGCTAGGACAGTCGGTTGACCAGGCTATTCGTAGCAGCGTGCCTATCATTAAGCCAACGGGGTAAGGGGAACTATCATGGTAGCGCAGGCAACAGACGTACAGTCCGACGACCAAGACTTTGTGGCGCTGCTCGATAAGGAGTTGGAGAGCGCTTGTTTACCCCAGTGCAACGCGAAAACGTCCGAGCCGGACGATCTGATCCGCGACCTACACACGATTATCGGTGGCAATGGGGGCCCGACGCGTGGCTTGGTGTTCAAGATGGCAGCAGCCAACGTTAATGTATCGCTACTTCGGACACGCGTGGCCGTCATAGCCCAACGAGTTACGACACAGGAAGATCTATGTGCGGCGCAGCATCAAGCGATGGCACAAGTTGCGGCCGAGGCCGCGGGACGCAAGAAATTCTTAGTCCAATTGTGGGACAATCGTGCAGTCATCCTCGTTTTACTCCTTACTGCAGTCACCTTCTTCAATGTACACAGTCCAAGCAAGGCGCCATCCGATATTCAGATGCAAGGGCTCCTAAAGAAGAACCTTGAGATTGTGTTAGGTGCTAAGCTACCAGCAAGGGTTACAGACAATGCTCCAAACAACAGTGGGCCAACTCCTCGTAAATGAGGCGCTTCCCAAGCAATTCCGCAATTATAATCGCACGTTAGCACGTGGCGCTACGGATGAGCTACTAGCGGAAGTTGCGCGTGGTAATCCAGAAGACTACCGCGATATCTCTTGGAAACTCGTCCAGCTCGGACGTGAAGCCGCCTTTACCGAGGGCACTACTCTTAAGCTTTCCGATCTCCGTAGTCCTTTTGACAAGACTGACATCATGAAACATGTCGGTGAGCAAGAGGATAAGATTGATGCGGATAAGACTATGTCGGAGACAGAGAAGGATGAGGCTAAGGAGTTGGTCTACGGTGAGGTTCAGAAGTTCCTGGTAGATCAGACGTACAAGCAAGCGCTGAAGCAGGGTAACCCTTTTGCACTCCAGGTGAAGTCCAAGGCACGCGGTAATCCGTCACAGTTGACCGCGATGCTCAGCAGCCCCAGCGTTTACCAGGACGCCAAGGACCGTACTATCCCCACGTTCATTCGCCGTAGCTATGCAGAGGGGCTGCAGCCGCACGAGTATTGGGCAGCTACCTACGGAGCACGTAAGGGTGTTATCAGTACCAAGTTCGCCACACGTCAGGCGGGTTATTTAGGTAAGTTACTTGGTACAGCTATGACTGATGTGGTAGTGACAGAGAATGACTGCGAGACACCATATGGCATGCCTGTTAAGGTTGACGACGACGACAATATTGGAGCGGTACTGGCACGACAGGCTGGTGGCATAGCTGCAGGTACGGTCATTGATCGTAATGTACTATCTGAACTGTCGAAGAAGAAGGTGGAGGATATTGCGATACGGTCCCCAATTACGTGCAGCGTATCCAAGGGTATATGTAAGCAGTGCGCGGGTCTTCGAGACAATGGTAAGTTCCCAGAGATTGGACATCACATTGGACTCAACGCTGCTTCTGCATTGGCTGAGCGCATCGCTCAATCGTCGCTGAATGTGAAACATTCAGGGGGGCAAGATTCGTCTACAGGTGAGCGCGTGTACGCCGGTTTTGACGTTGTGAAGAACATGGCTATCATTCCCACTACATTCCCACACCGGGCCACCGTGGCTGAGTTAGACGGTAAGATAGAATCCGTAGAAGACGCGCCACAGGGTGGCACCAATATCGTCATCGGTGATGAGGTGCACTACGTGGGCCCCGAGCTACCTCTGCACGTTAAGAAGGGTGATACTGTTGAGGCTGGAGATCAGTTATCTGGTGGTATTGTCAATCCGGCCGACGCCGTGCGACACAAGGGTATCGGTGAGGGTCGGCGTTACTTCGCAGACAGAATGACACAAGCTTTTCGTGACTCCAGCTACAAGGTCAATCGTCGCAATGTTGAAGTGCTGGCCCGGGCTATGGTGAACCATGTTAAGATTGATGATCCGGAGGGTGCCGGTGATCAACTCCCCGGCGATGTCGCTACTTACAGTAATGTGGCGCATAGCTATCGTCCGCGTAAAGACGCCCAGCGACGGTCGTTGAAGGCTGCCAGGGGGCAGTACCTTGAAGAACCGGCGTTACATCACACTATCGGCAGCCGCGTTACCAAGCGGATGTCTGACCAATTACAGCAGTTTGGCGTGAACTCTGTACTCACGCATAGTCAGCCTGCGTCCTTCACGCCGTCGATGGTGAGTGTGGTTAAAACGCCGGAGTACACAGAGGATTGGATGGCGCGTCTTGGATCAGCATATCTGAAGACGCGATTGTTGGAAGACGTTCAGCGAGGTGCGAAGTCACAAACACATGGGATAAACCCCATACCCGGTATTGCTAAGGGTACCGAGTTTGGCCGACCACCGAAGGGAAAGGGATTCACTTACTGACTTGCATTGCTATTGCCGTTTGTGCTATAAAGGGCTGTCATTTTGCGAGTACCAGACAAGGAGATAGGTCAACATGATTAATGAAGGATTCACATCTTTACTGGCGAAGATGCCGCAGAGCAGCATTCCTCTTGGACTTGCAAAGCAGGCAGACGTCGAAAGTGCTGATGAAATGCAGCTGGAACAGGACTTCGCCCATCTGGCATATACGTTCCTTCAGGATCGCGCTGGTGGTCTTATCCCTTACATCCTTGGTTTCGAGGTTGTAGATCGTGAAGAAGACGGCTCTAAGGCTGTTGGTATCTTCGGGTTCAAGATCGGCAAGGATTTCTACTATGTGCCGTCGTTCTGGGTGAACAACCAGGTCAAGGGCATGGACTTGCTGTACAACAAGAAGCAGAACTCCTTCGTGCCGCTACGTGAGAGCTGGATCAACCACATCGTCAACAAGCAGACCATTGAGCTTGGTAAGACGGTCGAGGCCGAGAAGGTTCAGGCTGATTTCGAGAATCCTAACTTTGACTTCTTGGTCAACCCACCTGTCGGCCCGTCACGGTCTAAGCGTGCGGAAGCTGACAAAGAAGCTGGGGCCAAGGAGCGCGGTAAGCGTGATGGCACTGGTCCGTTTGAAGGTAGTGCGCAACTTCAGCTTAATGGTAAGGGGCGACGACGCGCAGCAGGTGAAGTATGCCCTATCGTGGACGCCATCGTATCTAAAGAGCCGGGTAAGCGCGACGGTAAGGGGCCAGCTAGTGGTAAGGCGATAGGAGCGCGTGCTGCAGCTGGTGAAGCGTGTCCTATATTGAAGGGTGAGGCTAAACTGAGCATCAAGGATGCTTTCGCCACGTGGAATGATATACAGGCCGCTATGCTTGAGAGTCTCGACAAGGATGCTGATTTCCAGCACGCCTACGCTGGTGCCATATGTGCTATGACAGGTCAGGAGCTACCGTACGAGAAGACTGCGGAGAACAGCGATCTGCTGGAGTGGATCAGTAAGCGTGGTGGTATTCAGGCCGTTAACAGTCTCATGCAGACTGTTGTGGACAATCCCAAGTTTGCATCCGCGGCGCTCACCTTCTATCCGAGTGTCGAGTCGCTTATGGTTACATCATTTGCTGCAAGCCTGGCACCAAAGACAGCAGCTAAGATCACCGTCGAGACTAGCGTGACTGACTACGGCGATTCGTCTGACAGGGGCAAGAAGCGGATAGTCCGTGACGGCTTCACGATCAAGGACCCCCGGCCGGAAGAGGACAAGTCTGAAGTCTACGACGTCAACTACGAGTCTCGTTTCTCTACCCCGGATCGATCGGGTACGTATGACGTGCTACTCCGATCTGGTGGTGCGACGCAGGCCTGGGTGTTCTTACCCTCGTCCGCCGGCCGCAATGAGGACGTAGTTATCGTTGAGCCAGACAAGCGTTTCTACGCTACAGCAGAGGCTGATGCCATATACGTTCGTGGTGAGAAGATCGAGGACGGCCCGGATCCGTACGAAGCAGCTGTGGCGTTAACCAAGATGACGCTGGATCAGAAGTACATTCTCATTGACGAGGAAGGACATGCGACAGGTCCTGTGGAGATCCGCAGTTCCATTGCTGAGAACGGCAAGCGTATCAAGTATCGGGTCTACTGGACGCATTCTAACTCGGTTAAGCGGCCCACCTACGGGCATGACTTCGAGACGTTGCACAAGCATGATCGTTATCGGGGCGAGTACGCGACTGACTACGTGCGGCAGTGCGGTGATGACTGCGATTACATACAGATTGCAACACACAACAGCAATAAGCTGGCACGCTCTGGTACGGACACTCTGGTGATTCCCGCGAACTGGAAGGCACTCAAGCTGTGGGAGCGCGACGACGAGCATTACGAGACTGAGCGCGTCATGAAGGACGCATTTGAGCCCGGCTCCATGACAGACATCTTCAATGCGCTGATCAAGGAAGGCTTCCACAAGCTGTCCGTGTGCAGTGATGATGGGCTAGAATACTATTTCAGAGTCAACGATGATTTTGTGGATGGTTCACAGATGGGTTACAAGCAGGCTTACGTCACATTGGTCAGTCGGTATGGACTATCCGTGGATGACGCGGACGATATGCTCAAGGAAGCGCGTGAGCAGTACAAGTCCCGGCGTATGGTCAAGATCGGTCAGCTTGTTGGCGTGAACATGCCTCAGATGAACGTGGACGATAATATCGGCACTGACGATTTCAGCGGTGCGCAGCAGATCACCGACATCACACAGCAGCAGCAGGGGCAGCTGACAGGGGCCCCGGAGCCACAAGACTCCATGCAACCCGGCTTCAACATCGGTGGTGAGGCTCAGATGGATCAGGAGGCCGCTGGTCTCGCTGGACAGGCTGCTCAGGCCGGTCAGAAGCAGATCTTTGATCACGCTGCCATTGGCGGCCTGGCTAAGCTGTATGACGCGGGCTCTGTGGTGGATAGTTACATCCCTCAGCTGATGCAGTCACTGGATCGTGTAGGGCGAATCTTGTTCCTGTTCTATTGGAAGAACGAGGAGTTCGCAGATCGTTATGGTACTGAAGACCTGGCCGAGATGGAGGATACACTGCGTGGTGTGTTCAAGAGTTTCGGTGATCTCGTACTGCAATTGCGTGAGAAGACGATTGACTCTGAAGATGCAGATTCGGTCGTGATGAGTAACTAGTAGGAGTTGACCATGAGTGATCAGGCATATGCAGCAGGTTATTACAAAGAGTGTGAAGCTCGTGGCTTGAGCCCAGAACAGGCTGAGAAACTAGCACAGTACATGAGCCCTCCGAACAGGGCTCGTATGGCGCGGGGTCAGAATGTGCAGCAGGGCGCACAGGCGGGGGCGAAAGCTTTGGGTTACACGCCAGCAGCTGGTGGTAACAAGTATGGAGATCCAAACAGTGCTTACGCTAAGGCCCGGGCAGCACGTGCAGCAGAGATAGCACAGGAGCGAGCATTTGACGCGGAACAGCGTGCAGGGACCCCCACGCCAGCATCCACACCAGCACCTACACCAGCACCTACACCAGCACCTACACCAGCACCTACACCAGCACCTACACCATCGTGGTCAGTGGGTCCGGGCAGACAGGCAGCTCAGCTATAAGGTAAGCGTTATGCAGATCGGTGATGTTCTAATCAAGACGCCCTACGACAACCCACTTGTGTGGGAACCTACGTGGCGATTTGAGGTTGCTAAGGCCTGGAACGATATAGCGCACACGGACTATATCCCTGAGTACCCTAGCATAAACTCCGATCCTGATATTTACGATATGCGGGAGTACCTGGGGCTGCTTAACCAGAATGACGAGGACCGTCGATGGTCAATGGCTGACCCGCATTTTAAGCAGCTTGAATGGGCGTATGCGTGGTTCATCGACACCAATCATCGTAAGACCCCGCGCTGGTTCATGGAGCCTTTGATGTTGACAGCAGCGTCATTTGAACATATCGCTAAGTGGATATCTGGGGATAACCCAGGGGATCCTACGTATGTCGATCCCAATGTGTATCGTCAATACATGCGATTGTTTTTCAGTGTCAGGGGATCTGATGATCAGATTGTACGTGGTTGTTACGCCCGTTGCGCGGCAGCGTGTGATAACAACGTGATAATGGATGCGGCAACACCAGTAGAGGTCGTGTGGCGAAATGTGGCCTTTCAGCTTGGCTTCGCACCGCTAATTGAGATCTGGAAATGGCCCAGCGCGGAAACAGGAGTAAAGATGTCAGCTACAGAAATGGCTACCGAGAATTGGAGAGCAGCACAAGCAACTATGCTACAACGTATGCTGACGAATTCAGTACCCCTGTTCGATTTGAACAGTTACCTGGGCCAGTATACAATGTATGAGCGTATGCTGCGTGAGACTGGGCAGATTGACACCAACCAGGAACAGCTGGAGTCCCTACAGAAGATCTTAGCGATGCACAAGCCACACATGTTAGCTGGCGCCAAAATAGTTGACGAGAATGAGGCTGTTCCTGATGTGATTACATCGGAGCAGATCCAGAGTCGCTTCTCAGCGCAGCAAGCCGTGACTAGGGGTCCGGTCAAGGATCTAGGCCCGGAGAAGGGTGAAGCAGCGCTGCAGGAAATAATTGATACCAAGTTCAAGGGTTAGTCAAGGAGATAAATCATGCCGGAAATAAACGGAGCATTCAAGGATACACTGGTGACTGCGCTGCATTCTGCAGTTCAGAACTTTAACGAGTCGCAGGATCCGAATGCTGCCGTCGCGAAGGCAGCACAGGATCACGACTTCAACACAGAGCAGGCCACGCGGCTGGTTGAGAGTTTCAATACAGCACGAACCATCTTCCATTACAAGAACGCCAGCGATCGCACGTTGGACTTCAAGTTGGCTGAAGCTACAGAGGTGTTACCAAAGCTGTTTGCTAACGAGGAAGATGAGAAGGTCGCCGGCGCTCAGTTGGTTGACTATTCTGATTACGAGGTGCCCGAGGCGCATTACGAAGATGGCCTTGACGTTAAGGCCGCGGGCGTGCGTGACGTAGAGCTTGGACAGCCTGATGCTTACGACGGTGATATTAGCCTGGACACGCAGGGTTGGCGAGCGGCGCGGGCCGTGCGTGTTATGCGCGACCTATCCAAGACAGCCCAGGATGAGGCACGATTGGCTTCTGAGCAGGTGATGAACAAGCTCACCAAGTTGGCCCTGGACTTGAGTCGTGGCTATGAGGACGTATGTATCGAGAAGGTGAGTCGTCTCTTCGCTGGTTATCGTGACTCGTCCAACACAGCGATTACAGAGCAGTATGGCCCGGTAGTCGCAAAACTCGGCGAGTTTATACCACCGTGGCTACGTGACGCCACAGCGCAGATCAAGTCAGCGGCTGTCGTAGATGATCGAGACTTACATGCTGAGCTCGGACTACTTGACGAGGCCCGGGAGTGGATGGAAGTTGAGGCCGAATTCCTGGCCGTAGCTAGTGTCTGGGATAAGGACGCTGCTGACTTCGAGGCCGAGTGGACAGGCCTGGTGTTCACGAACGTACCGCAAAAGAAGGCTGAGAGTCTTGCGGATTTTGTAGATGACCGTCTGCTGAAGGCTGCACAGACGGTCACAACTACTACAATGACGTCCCCGGAAGGTGAGACTGAGCAGCGCGGGGATAAGTCGTGGAAGGTTGATCGTAAGAAGGTCAACACACAGCAGCCGACGCTTGGACCCGCCATGGGTGAGATAGTTCGTGAGAGCGTGAGGAAGCCTGTCAGCGAGTTCGTCGAGACAGGTTTGAATAACGTGATCACCGGCCCTACCGAACGCGCCAATAAGTCATTGTCTGAAAAGCTGAAGAATACCCAGCGCCAGATTATGCTGGAGGATCTGCTGACCAATGACCCTGTACTGTCTGATGAGGCACCTGAGTCGGTAGCACAGGCTTACGGCGCCATTCTTAAGATAGCGCCAGAAGTTGCTTCCAACAAGGAAGTGGTTCGTGCTATTCTTCGACAGGTAGTTCATTCTGTGGCAGTTAGTCCGTATGACGCGCAGACGTGGGCGCAACTTGAGCAGTCGTTAGGTAACATCGCCGGTCAGTCAGACACGAAGAAGACTCCGGCCGCGGGAAGGGGCCGCTAATGAAAATTCGCACTTTCTTTGAACTGGAGAACGGGATTTACAAGGTCGTCGTCAATACCGAGCAGTGGAGTCAGCTCGATATGGATTTGATGGCCAAGTTCGGTGAACCTGAGATCAACAAGGGTGGCGACATAGACGGCACCATATCAGATACTTCTGTGTTCATGATGCCTGACGATTACGTGCGCATCATGTCGCAGTCGCCGATTACTGAGTCTTGGGACTCGCAAGACTACCCACTGTCTGGGACCTACCCGACCGCCAAGGATCGGGCTGAGCTGTGGCAGGACGAGATAGTGCTTCGCATAGAGGCCGCTGTGGCTGTACTGCGAGCGTTGCAGGACACGTATAGTCGCGAAGAGGTCGAGGAGGTTTAAGGATGCAGGCTAAATCGTCACAGGATATGTTGGAGACACTTCGGCGCACTGGTAGTTCGTTTGCCGGCCAGGCTGGCGATATGGCCAGCGATATAGGCAGTAAGGCCAAGGATTGGTACGGCTCCATCTCTCCGGACGCTAGGTCAGCCCTGCTTCGTGGATTAGCTGGTGCAGCTGTTGGCGGTGGTGTTACCGGCGGTATAGCAGCGCTTACGCCTCGTGACCCTGAGCGTCGGGGTGGTGTAATGGGTCCAGCGTTAATGGGTGCATTGATGGGCGGTGGTGCAGCAGCAGGGTTACCCTACGGCGCCAAGCTACTCAGTGACGGTGTCAAATTTAAGCCCGAACAAGGGCGATCCCCGGCAGCTAAACTCACAGATGTCCCGGTTGGCATGGCCTTAAAGCATCCCGCTACAGCGGGCGCGGGTGGTGCGGCAATGTGGAGGCAGTGGGCTGATAAGACTACGACTAACCCTACAACCAAGCAGGTGACGCGACAAAGTGAGGGTTTGGGTTCGATACTAGGTCGTCAGCACCCAATCAACGCAGCTAAGCGTATGGGTCGTGCCTTGCCTGGCCAGCTGAGGCAGGCTCGTGGTGCACCAGCTGCTACGTTGAAAAAGTTACCCGGTACCCTCTTGCGTGCTGTTAAGGGCGCTCCACGCCCGTTGAAGATATTACTAGGGGCGTTAGCAGCAGGCGCGGTAGGCGATAAGTATTTACGAGGAGATTACTAATGGAAGGCCTGGTCAAACTTTTTTACTCGTCTTGTCCGTTCAATCAGCCGATGGATGTCGGTATGCGTGTGGTAGAGGATCCTGCCATACTCACCAAGTCAGCAGCTACGATCTTCGAATGTGATTACTCTGACATGCAGCCAGACGCTGACCATGTTGGTATCCACGTGGTTGCGCTGGGTGATTTTGAGCATTACGGGTCCAACCGTAACGGTGACAGCTTTCCGAAGAAGGCGTGCGTGGGTTACCATGACACGTTCGTGAAGAACGGTAGCTTGTTCCGGCATCATCGTAACAAGGATCGGGAGAAGCGCCTGGGTCAGATCGTCAAGTCGGCCTACAACGATAATATGGGCCGTATCGAGCTCTTCGTACACGCACACAGAGAGAAGGCCCGGGACGAGCTGCAGAAGCTGGCTACGGACGGGGAGATCCCGTTCAGCATGGCATGTAAGGTGGCTTTTGATCGCTGTAACCGTTGTGGTACGTTACGCCGTAACAAGTACGACCCTAATCAGTGTGATCATGTTCGACAGGAGCTGGGTAAGCTGGCCGAGGATGGTACGATAACCGCCACGCATAATGACGAGCCTAACTTCTTTGATATCAGTTTCGTTGGTCGCCCGGCCGATCGCATCGCCTGGGATATGTGGAGTGACGTTAAAGCAGCTGCCGCAGCCAAGGGTGAAATGCTTACTTCTGTCAAGATGGCTGAGGTTGAGGGCTTGTGGGTTCCGGATCACATAGCGATCACGTCACCATCATCGCTCACTAAGTTGGCGCATATGAAGAAGATGGCTGAAATGACTGAGGTCTATGAACGCCTTAACGAGCGGGGCGCACACACGTCGTTCGACCGATACGTGTGGGAGTTACGGAAGTCTGGTGCAGCGGCGTTGGACGATGAAACGCTTGAGGAGTTGCGGCAGCATGAGCCTGAGACAGTATTTGCCGGGCTTGCCAAGGTAGGCGTCGTACTTGATGTCGATTCGTTCTTCAAGTATGCGATGGGCTTGGATTTTGGTGATATCGCTGTGTATATGGACGGTGTACGTCAAGCAGTACCCCAGGTGTTTAAGCGGCTGGTGAAGGTAGGTACTTGCCAGGACGCGTGCAACTCACGTACATTCGACGTGGATATGAGCGATCATGTCCTAGACCGTGTACCGCATGCGTTAATGCGCAAGATCGCTGAATGCCGGACGTTGATAGGTTCGAAAGTAGATGAACGTGTGATTACGCGTACAATTTATCAAGATAATCCACACATGGCACTTGACAGTGATATCAAAATAGGGTTCAATACGGACTCAACGATGGAGTTGTTAGCAGAGAAATACGCGGCTTACAAGTTATCCGCACTAGACGCGGTGATACAGCTGCACAAGGATACTGATACAGACGCGTTGTTTGCGATGGCTACAACGCAGGATTTGTTCAACTGAGTCAACGAGGAGACATACAATGTCACAAGAAACATTGCGGAACATCTTAGGTAGTACACGTGCGCTGATGGCAGTGAAGACTGCTGAGTTCAACGATAACACTGCCGAGAAGGATGCCAAGGGTTTGGATATGAGCGGCGCGGGCGACGACAGCCCCATCACGCGTGGTCAGGGTCTTGAAGCCGACCAACCGGCTAAGGTAACACCTAAGAAGGAGCCTGCTGTTTCGTCTGACGCAGACGCTGATCCTCAGGCCGGTGGTAGCGGCACTACTGGCAGCGCAGCTGGTGCGAACGAGGGTAATCAGACTGATCGTACTGAATTGCTGGAGTCCGAAGATGGCGCTCCCGTGAGTCTCAAGAAGAAGCCCGCTGAGACTGGCGATGCTTTTGCTAAGGAATGTGACGCACCGGCCAAGATCGCAAATGAGATCCTGGGCGACATTCGTGCTTTCCAGCAGAAACAGGCAGCACCGGCAGCAGCAGCAGCAGCCCCGGTAGCAGCAGCGCCAGAGCAGGGTAAGGAAGCAGCACCAGTAGCAGACCCACCCCCGGCAGCAGCAGCACCAGTAGCAGACCCACCCCCGGCAGCAGCAGCACCAGTAGCAGACCCACCCCCGGCAGCAGCAGCCGCCGCTCCAGCCGCCGCTCCAATAGCAGCAGCCCCGGAAGCAGTGCAGGGTAAGGAAGCTGGTGGTCTGAACATGGAACTGACGACTGACGTGTTGGCCAAGATAGCATCCTTGATTTTGTCACAGGAAGAGGGTGAAGCTATCGTTGAGCAGGCACTGGCAAAGGCCGCCGGCGCTGAAGCCGCACAAGAGACACTGACGTTCCTGGCAAACCAGTCTGAACTGGCCGAGAAGGAAGCTGCCTATGCACAGGGTGAGACCGACGCGCAGGCGCTAATCGATCAGAGTATCTTCGAGTCCGGTAAGCAAGCAGCCACACAGGCAGCAGCACCGGCAGCAGCACCGGCAGCAGCCCCAGCCGCTACACCGAAGCAATTCTTCTTCAAGCTAGGCCAGCAAATGGCTGACGCAAGCATCGCTGACATGATGGGTGGCGCTGGTGGCGGCGGTATGGGCGGCGAAGATATGGGCGGCGGCGGAATGGATGTCGCACCCGCGGAGTTAGCCGGTGGCGGTGAAGAGATGGCTGGCGCTGAGATGGGCGGTGGTGAAGAGATGGGCGGCGACCAAGAGTTGACTCTTGATGATGTCGAGCAGGCATTAGCAGCCCTCGTAGCCGAAGGCCAGGTCAGTGAGGAAGAAGCAGCGCAGCTGATGGAATATCTTGCAGGTGGCGTTCAGGGCGGCGGTGAAGAGATGGCCGGCGCTGAACAGGGTGCTGAGTTAGGTGCCGAAGAAGGCGCAGCTCCGGGTGCTGAAGCAGCTCCGGGTGCCGAGGTAGCTGGACAGGAAATGGAAGCAGCAGCAGCCGCTCCCGCAGCAGCCTTGTTACAGGCGATTCAGACGCTCCGCGCACAGCAGTAAGTCACGAGGTGTATGATGGATACAATGAAAGAGACGTTGGAAAAGGTCGCAGCGTACATCGCTGATGTGCAGCCTCGACTCGACGCAGAGAATGCACGTCGGAGCCAGTTCCTAAAGCGAGCAAACCAGGCAGCTGGTGTGCTTGCTAACAGGGGCATTATTGGTCCCGAGGTCAAGGACGCGTTCGTGGACAAGGTAGCGGCTAACGAAGTAGAGGTGTGGGACCTGGTTGAAAAACTGGCCGGCCTCGTAGCAGCAGATGATCTCGGGACCGCAGTGCAAGAAAAGCTTGCGGCTGCAGGTTCCGATATGGGTCCTTGGGAGAGGCTCTACTACTTTGGCGATGCCAGGGCTGAAGGGCGTGCTTCTGGGATGGTTGATTAACACACAAGAAGAATAGGAGAATTACCATGGGTTGGTTTAATGTACTCAAAGGCGCTTACCCCAGCCTCCAGCAGATCGATAGGCCTCTGGACGTTGCGGCAGGCGAGGCAGGAATTGTTCGTGGTTCCTGTATCTACATCGACACGAATAACAACTACAAACTGGCAACAGCTGCCGTGGATGAGACACCTGGTGCTTACATCTTTTGGTGTCTCCCTATGGGTGGCCAGGAAGATTTCCAGGCCGGTATGGCTGGTACAATCGGACAGGGCCCAGCTGGCGGCGTAGCCAAGATCAATGGTCTTGCCTGCGGTATGCCGTTTGAGTTTGAAACCGATCAGTATGACACTACACAGGTGTATGCGATCGGCGATCTACTTATGCCGGGTGCACTGGGTAAGGTTACCCTGCATACTACTGGCAAGAATTGCATCGGGCAGGTCACGCAGACTGTGCGGACACGATGGGCTAATGATGCCATCGCGGTCACCGGCCGGCGTACTGGTGCGAATGTGAATGTGCTGACCGCACGTTCAATGTGGTTACCAGTGTTGGCGGTATAGTCCGTCGGTGTTGGTGTAAATACGACAATAGATACGAGGAGAATACACATGAAGAGTGATACTCAAAGTGTTCCCACGTCTGTTATGAATGCTCGAATTCTTGAGCATCTGGACAGGGACGAGATCAAAAAGGCTCAGGACGCTGCTACGGACTACACACGTACGCAGATCCGTGAGGAGTCTTTCTCGTTCAAGATTCTGCCACCTGAAAAGGCGACAGATGACATGCTGGACAGAGCTCTGGATGAGCGACTACAGATCATTTGGGAGATTGAACCGGACAGCCCTGCTGCGAAGTGGGTGCCGTTACAGACCGTGCCGGATGGCGAGTATATCGTCGGTTCCCGGTACATCATTCCGTTTGCTCGGGTACTGACACCAAAGTTCGTTAAGGATATTGACGAACTGCGGACATACCGACAGGACATCCGGAAGATTCTGACAGACAATTCCATCAAGGATGGTCTGACAGAGATCGACAGTAAGTGGATTGGTACCGTTAACAGTATCGTCTTTGACGCAGCTGTGGCCGGTGCCGCGAACAACGTGACAGGTAAGGTGCAGTGGATCGACACGACCGACCCTATCAACCGTTCTTCGTTTGCTGAAGCCAAGAAGATGCTCCCCCGTGGCAACGCACAGGGCAAGTATCGTCTACGTAACTACATCTGTCTGATGAACGATGTGACTGCGCAGGATTGGTTGAAGCTTGACCGTAACGCCGTCGGTGGCGACCTGTCGGAAGACTTCTTCCGTAACGGTTTAACCACGGACACCTTCCTTGGTGTGAAGGCGATCTTCACCATCAAGGATGATCTCGTTCCGGACAACTACATCTACTTCTTCGCGGCCCCTGAGTTTCTGGGTAAGTGTTTCTACCTGACCGATTGGACCATGTTCATGAAGAAAGAAGCGTTCTTCATTGAAATGTTCTCCTACTGGCTCGGCGGCTTTGCCTTTGGTAACGTGGCCGGCATGGCTGTTGCCCGTTTCAGTCAGTAACCTGGTTGACGTGTGAGTGTCGTAGGGGCTAGGGTCGACTCGGCTCTAGCCCCTTTTTATGAGATGGAGGCTTAAGATGCATGATGGGCAGACAGTTTCTTGTTGGATGGAAGGCTTTGCTAAGGCAGCTGCGGACCTAGGCCTGACGGCCGAGGATGCGCGGGAGCTGTTGGTGGTCAGTCAGCGTATGACCCTGGCAGCCAAACAAGGTGACGCCTTCACTGAGGGCTTTAACCAAGTGGCTGAGAAGGATGCGGTACTGGGCGCGCTGGCACTGGGTGGTGCTCTTGGCGCTGGTGTGTTAGCTGGTGGCCAGAAGCTACTCAGAAATTATCGTAGCAGTCATGTACCTGGTGATCCAGGCGCTTTGCAGAATATGCGGTTGGGTGATATTCAGAAGTTACAGGCTAGGATAAAGAGTACGCAGGGCGCGCTGAAGGGTCTAGGCCTTGGGGACAAGAGTAAGGCAAATGGCGGCACACCTGATCGGTCTGCGTGGCGTAGTCCTTACGGATCTCCGGGCATGCCGAAGCGATACTACTCGCCTCGTGGCTACAACTACTATTAAGTTGGTGAGGTCTGATCATGGCTGAGGATCCACAGGGTAACACAGGTGTCATCACCGAGCTTGATATTCGTATCTGGCTGCGGGATACGGACCCCGCAGCCAATCAGCTGATCGACGATCTGGAGTTTGAGCCTGAAGAGATCCGGACGGCCATGACGTTGACGGTGGACCACTGGAACGACGTGCCACCTGGCATCGGTACCTTCAATGTCAACACTTTCCCCTGGCGTAGCGCATTACTCAGAGGCACAGCAGCCAACCTATTGTTCATCGCAGGTCACCGGTACAGACGTAACAGTCTCACGTACAAGGTACCGGGTGGTACTGTTGCCGATCAAGAGAAGAACAAGGATTACGACGAGGCCGGTGCTAAGCTGTGGGACGAGTATAAGGCTTGGACACAGCACAACAAGCGAGCCCAGAACATGGAGATGGGCTGGGGAATCATCGGCGGCGGCCTTGGTCGATACAGTCAATACTAGGAGTACTCATGGCTACTGGTGCGATCAAGCGCATTGAGGTTCTCCCGAATTACGCACGCGGTTTCACCTTCTCTTGGGTGATGTCGCAGTCCTTTCGTGAGAAACTCCCCTGGCACTTCCTGGTACAACAGGCCCCGGCGCCTGACGGTCCCTGGGAAGATATCTCACCTACCCTGGTAAACAAGTACGTCTGGGAAGACGAGCTGGTGCGCGTAGTTGGTAAGGATCCAGTGTTATGGTTCCGGGTCATACTCACAACGGGCAGTGGCGGCACACACGTATCACACTTGGCTGATCCCTATGGTGATCTCGATCGACGTGAGTGGCTCATTGTACGTGACATTATGCGACGGGAACTTCTACAGCAGCAGAAGATGGCTGGTGTTCCCGGGCGCGTGTGGCTTGACACTAAGGGTGCAGGTACGCCTTGCCCTGAGTGTCGTGATCCGGTCACCGGGCATTGTATCAACTCGGAGTGTGGTGCCTGTCTGGGTAGTGGGAGCATCCCGCCCTATTATGGACCCTACTCTGTGTGGCTTACGTTCTCCCCAGTGCGGCGTAAACTCGACATGAGTCAGGATGGTACCGGGTCTCGGGAGCCCCGTGTACACGCCATCCGACTGATTGGGTCGCCGCCCGTAAGAGCGCACGACGTTGTTATAGACACTGTGTCGGATAGACGCTACTATGCAGAGGAAGTGAAGGTAGAGTTTGAGATACGGAGAGTCCCTGTGATCCAGACAGTCATTGGTAAGGAGATGCCTAAGAGTGATCCAGTGTATCGCTTGGGCGATTCTGATGATGACATAGCTGATAAGCCGGAGTGTGACGATGTCGAATAAACCAACCCAGGTGCCTGACGTACCGCTGCATACCAAAGAGATGTCCGAGCGCGTTACGTTGCTCGCACACATCCGGAAGACACCCAACCTGCTTTACGGAATTTTTGTAGAATTAGCTCGACAGCTTTACAGCGATAAGAGTAATGTGCCCATAGACACCAAGGTAGTGTGGTGCGATAACCCGGCTAAGACGGGTATCTGGATTGACACCGATTACCAGTGGGATGACGAAAGCCCAGAAAAGCGGCCGGCTATTTTTGTTAAGCTGGACCCAATCGAATATAAGTCCCAGACGGGCAGACACGACGCCCTCATGCGAGTGGACTTAGAACAAGGCGAATACATATATAGCCGCAATGGGTATGGAAAAGTGTCCTTCATACACATAGGCAGATCAAGCGGTGAGTCTACTGTCCTATCCGGTGCAACGCTGGATTTCTTCGACGCGTTCGGGCGTGTCATCCGTGATGACTTCTGCTTTGACATATTCAAAGTGGTGAGTTGGCGACCGGGTGGTGTGTCTGATGATGAGTCGACGGAACGCTTCCGTAACACCGTGACGGTAGAATTCTCGTTTGAAGATACTTGGCGATTGAAATTAGAGAGTCCGAAGCTTAAAAGAGTGATCTTTAACACTGGACAGTCACTGATTACTCGTGGTATATTGGATTCATGATGGTAGTAAACCGCAACAAGAAGGAGTATTAAGATGTCGTACATCCTGCCTCAAGTACAGGTGTTTCAACTGTTTTCGCAGGTGCCGAGCACGGTAATTGCGAACCTGAACGCGTTTACGTTCGGGGCAAATTATCAGTTGTTTCGCTACGCTGTAGCTGCTGAGAAAGCTCTCATCAGCCTTGGCGCTTATGACAAAGATAATGACACGGAATATGCGTTCCCTAACCTGCCCGCTAGCTCAACAGTTGATCTGAGCTATGTGAAGCTGTACCTGGAAAATGTATGGGCCGAGTATCTCAACATCCCTGCATCCCCGTCCAACCCGCTGAATTCACTCAGTGTGGCGGCTCGCAATAAGCTTCGTGCTGCGCCAGCCATCGGTGATCCAGAGAATGCAGACACAACGCATCCTAGCCTCGGTGATGATACCAAAGGGTTCTTCACTGGTGACGTCGCGCTTCCAGAAGATTACTACTTCTGGCCGACTGGTGGCTGGACTGGTGCCGCATGGGCCGCTTCTGGTTACACAGCAACTATCTCCACTGGTTCCGGTGAAGATGCGATGTTGGCATACCAGACGAGTGAGAGTCTGACCGGAACAATGGCTGTCGATAACACTGACAACCCGCTTACTGCTGGTGTTGGTATCGAAGGTCCAGACGGTCTACAGCTCGACTTTGATGCTGGTTCCGTTGATAACGTGCTGCGTGCGCCGATTACAATGCGCTTCGAAGATGCAGCCGGTACTTCGTTCTTCACGGTGGTTGTAGATCCCACTGAATTGCCGACGGTCATTGACTGGGCACTGGACAACAGCTTACCCATACAAGCCAATGTGGACCTCGCCGCTGGAGCTAACGCCGTGAGCTGGAGTAGCACAACACGTACGTTGATCGTCACTGCAGTCGGTGGTTACACTCTACTGGCTATCAAGACTGCCATGGAAGCTGACTCCGACATCGCAACTTACTTTGATATCAGTGCAATCACTGGTACATCGGGTAACGCTGTTGCGGACGTACTGGACGAAGCAAGCGTGAGCCTTGATACTGGGGTTGACGTTGAGCTGGTGCCTACTGGTTATCGCATTCGCATGACATCCAACCCGTACGTCTTCAAAACGGGTAATGGCTATACACATTCCGGACAGTTCAAGACCCGTGGTGTGTTAGTGGGTGACCGCGTGCGCTACCAGGTGACAGATCCTAACGGTATTGTTCGGACTGGTACAACCAAGGTTGTTGGCTTTGAGGCTGATGAGACCCTGGCTACCATTTCTGATCCTACCTCTAAGTCGACCAATGGCGCTACGCAGGCTGCAACAGCTTTCGTACCCAAGACTGGGCAGGATATCATCGATGCAGGTACCGACAACCAGAGGGCTTTCGACGGGTCTGCGACTAAAGTGTACGCACTTGACCCGACCAACGCTCAGTATACTGGCGAGTTGGTCGATGGTGTGATCTCTGACGCATTCACCATCACGATTAGCGCAAGTGGCGACGCTGGTGTGGCACAGGCGACTGTCGAGAACGACAGTGGGACTTACACCCGGTTGAACGTTCCTATTGAGGAAGGTAAGGTTGGCGATGCTGATCGTGCTCGAATCTATCTCGGACGTAACCTCTGGGCTCTTCTTGAGAAGGGTTCTGGTGACGCTGATGCTGAGTTCCAGGCAGGCGACGTGTACGCGTTCTCCGCAGATGCGGACGCTGGTTTCACTTCGCTGAGCGCTACGCAGATCACGGTAGATGGTGAGTACACTGGGCTGGGCGATACCACATATATGATCGAGGTCATTCGTGGTGGTGCGTTCAACCGTACTGTGGCAACTATCGACGGGCTAACAGCGCCCAACAAGATGGTCATCACCTACACAGGTCAGCCTATGTTGGCCGATCGCGTTACAGTGGGTGCAGTTGCGTTTGAAGCTGATACCGATTTTGCAATCGGTATCGACGCGGACACAACGTACGCCAACTTGGTTGCTGCTATCAATGCGAACCCCATTGCGGTCTACGCAGTACAGGTTTTAAGTGCTGGTACCGTTACTTGCACCGGTCCTGGTAGCCTGATCAATGGTTCGTTCCTTGGTACAGACCTGACCGACGCGACGGATTACACTAATGCGACAGAAGTCACTGACGCAATACAGCTCAACGCTGTTGTGAATGTGGATGACTGGACTGGTGGCGATGCGGATGATGAATACATCCTCAAGTGCACCACAGCCGGTGCCATCACAGCCGCACAGTTCCAGCTGTCTTCGCAGGGTGGCGATTCTGACACCGTTGTGCAGTTCACTAACTGGGGTACTCTAGCTACCGACGCCGTTGCTGTCGGGAGCCGTGGCCTTAGTTTGTACTTCCAGGACCTCATGGGTACGACACCGACCTTCGCGATCGGTGACTACTGGGTGGTCAAGCTGAACATGTCGCGACCTCAGGTTCGGATCTCCGATACCGCGGGCATCGACAATGGCAGCACTGAAGTAGTGAACGACGCTATTCCTATCGACATAGGCGGGTATGGCATTGAGCTGACCTTTACGACCAACACCAACACTGAGGGCGGTTTCGTCACCGGCGGTGGTCTGAACAAGGACGATGTCTACTATGTAGTGGCTGAAGCCTCGGCAGATGGCGCGTATCGAACACTCGTGCTGGCAGATGAGCTGCCTTCACAGGCTGAAGAAGGTATTGACTCGGCTGGGGACACTAACCTCAACCCGAGTAACTTCGCTGTGTGGCTCTACATGATCCAGAACGCTGTGCAGGTCGCTTCTAAGCGCGTGCAGGCCCCTCCAGATTATAACTGGCTCGCCACTGACGCCACGGGCGCTGCTCCTGACGTCACTGTGTACGAGGATATGCAGGTCACGGATACGTCCTGGGTTAATGGCGATGGTACGCTGGCTTACATGGATGTCTACGCGGCAACCATGTACTGTGAGTATCGTGCACTGTTAACGGCTGACTCAGATACCATCCACTTCATCAGCGATATCGCTGATGTGGCTACTACTCTGGGTACTATCGCTCCTGATAACCCGCTGGCGCAGGGTGTGTATAACGCACTGAGCAACAGTGGTAATCGAGGCGTGTATTACATGGCCGTTCCTTCCGACGACTCCACTGGCTTCCTTGAAGTACTCGACCGTGCTGGTTTGAGCGATGACGTTTACGGCTTCGCGCCGTTGACGACTAATCGTTCGATCCTCAACTCGGTAGAGGCCCACATCGTCGCTATGTCGACTGAAACCGACAAGCGCTGGCGTATTGGGTTCTTCGGGACCAAGATGGAAACCGAGGTGGCAGTTTATGACCTGGCTAAGAATCCGGCTAGCGTGCCGTTCTACGCTGTGGTCGAGGATGATCCCAACACAACTGGGACTCAGTATACGCTACTGAAGTTCACGGATGCTGACGGTGATCCTTCTCTGTACACGGAATGCCTTGACGACGTCGTGGCTGGTGATGCGATACGGATCAATTACTCTACCGACGCGTGGGGTACTGCGACATACGCTGAGGTGGAAGTGGCTACAATCCTTTCCAATACCTCTGTGTTGCTTGAGACCGGTTTGTCGGCTCCGATCGTGGTTCCGGCTAAGGTTGAAGTGTGGCACGACTACACGGTGGCTCAGATGGCTGAGCGAGTCGCGGCAGTTTCGGCTGGTTATGCTAACCGTCGTATCTACCATGTATTCCCGTCTCAGTTGGGTGCTTATGGTGTTATACAGACTGCCGAGTTTGGCGCAGCCGCTGTAGCTGGACTGATGTCTTCGGTTCCGCCTCAGCAAGGTATCACCAACATCGAGCTTAACGGGTTCGATGACCTGCCTATGGTTTACAGTACCTTTAACCGCCAGGAGCTCAACGATATGGCGGAAGACGGTACCATGATCATCATGCAGGATATTGCTGGTGGCCGCGTGTACATTCGGCATCAGGTGTCGACAGCTGCCGCAGCAGGCAACATCAACACCACAGAGCTGAGTATCACCAAGAACCTGGACTCGATCTCCTATTACTTCGCTAATAGGCTGGAGCGGTTCATCGGTCGGTACAACATCACGCCGGATCTCCTAGAGGTCTTACGGACTCAGATCAATGACGGGCTGAATTACCTTGGCTCGTACACAGACTTGAGTCTTCTTGGTCCGCAGGTTGTCCCGCAGGGTACGAGTATCGTACGGCTGGAAGTCCATCCATCGCTTGAGGATCATGTGTTGGCCACGGTCAACCTTAATCTGCCCAAGCCGTTGAATGTGCTTGAGCTTCGACTGGTAGTGTAAATAATCTGGGTGGCGGGATGATCCCGCCACCCATTATAAGGAGGATGAACGATGCCTGGTAATGACATCTTTGGATATGCAAGAAACGCGAAGGCCCGCGGCGTGTTTTCACAAGAGAACTCGAAGCTGACATTCGGCGACGTTGATGACCCTGTTGGCTACTTGGTGCAGAACTGGAACGTGACGTACCAGCAGCAGGTGACGGAGTTGTTTGAGATCGGTTCCAGTCGTCTATTCTGGGCGAAGGGTCGACCACAGGGGCAAGGTACCATCGGGCGCGTTATTGGTGATCAGGACGTAAGCTCAGAAGGTGGCTTCTTCCCTGATGATGCCTATGACATATGCGACGGTGGCGCTGAGCTCATACTCACTGCGACTGGCGGACATTGTGAAGAGAAGGGCAAATGGACTGACGTGGTCTTGGATAAGGGCGTGCGTATCGTGATGGATGGTTGCGTTGTGAGCAGCATCGGTTACAGTATGCAGGTGTCTGATGTCCGGCTCATGGAGAATTTCGGCTGGCGATTCGGATTTATGGAGATACAGCGAGGAAGCTAAACTTTCATGACAACCTGAAGCTTTTGTGCTGGGAACGAACTACGAACGATTCCTCCAAGAATTTAACCCCAGCCTAGATACGTAACTGGTCTAGGTTGGGGTTTTGCTTTGTGAAGGGCAAATAAGATGGGCGTGAGAATATCACCGGCATCACGGATGCTACTCAATCAGCAGGGCGCCGCCGGGCGTTCAGGTATCCAGACCAGTAATGCTGGCATGGCGAATCAAGCGGTGTCATTGGATACCATAGCACAAACCGGTACTTTTCGTGTCGGAAGTGTCGTACGCGCCAGCGCCGGTACACATGACGTGGTTGTAGATACCCCAGGTAACCCTACGTTGCCCTGTAACATGCTGATCACCAACTGCAGCTATTACTTTGGTGCGTCAGAATCTTCGTTGCCTGTAGAGGGCACCCGCGTATTAGTCTACATGCCTAAAGCCTACGGCGCATCTGGTATTGTGGTTGGTATCATACCTGCGTCAGATAGCGCAGCCAGTACCAATGCCGATCGATCGAAAGCCACTGAGGAAATACGGACCCTGTGGGATATAGAGCCGGGTGCGTCTGCTGTAACTGAGAAGGTCTATTGGCGCCCACACGAGGATGCTACGAGCCTTGATATGCTCGATGCCGGCTCCGGTCGTAGCCTTGATGCGTTGCCCGGGGACAAGATCATTCAGACAGAGCAGGGGGCCGGCCTGGCCATCTTACGCTGGACGGTCAGTATGAAGGGGTCGGAGCGTGCCAAGATTGACGTGTCTGCCATTGACGATAAGGTCAGCATCACCTCAGGTCATTTCAGGCACGTCAGTAGCAAGGGTGATCATCAAATCTTCAATGACGGAGGCTACGTTACAGAGTACGACGGCGGCACCTCTTATCAGTCTGAGAAGTCAGGCTATGAAGAGATCGGCTCACCGGTGGTGACGGACGGGGGCGACGATCCAGTACTGCGTAAGGGTGTTAAGAGCAAGTACAAGCTAAAGGACGACCAGCTAGCGTCCAAGAAACGATTCCAGCGATTTATGGGTTACCTAGGTGATGTGTTCGATTTCTTCGTAGCTAAGCCGGATCCTGGTCAGAATCCTGAGACATACACAGCCGATAGTGTGGATCAGGGTTTGATGCACGCACACGTAGACAGCTCAGGTCGTGTGGTCGTCAGGAGCGCTGCTGGCATCTCCCTACAGCGTTGGGACAGGTTGCCTATACCGAAGCTCAAGAGGCAGCCCTGGGACCCTGAAGGCGATAAGATGGAGGATGAGGACCCTAAGGAGAAGACGCCCTTTAAGTGGCCCGCTGCCTTCGTCTACGGCCGCAACCTACTGCTGCGTGATGGATGGGCCTGGCTGAACCGTATGTCGCTCCAACGGTTCCATGATCAGTCACAGTCCACGAGTCATAAAGACTACTACCTGCCGGAAGAGGCGGATATGCAAACGCCGGACGATGAGTACGACAAGCAGGGTAAAGGCAAGGAGAATTTCAAGGATAACGATTTACGACAGTCTTTCATTAACCAGGAGGACGACGGCAGTATTATCATACGCGACGCTTGGGGGTCTGAGATCCATATGCGTGGCGGCAACATCATTTTATCATGTCCTGGTCAGATAGAAGAAAGGCCAGGGAAGAGTCTAGTGCAACTTGCGGGACACGACATCATAGCGAAAGCACGAAAGAGCATAGATATCACGGCCACTGATAAGGACGTGCGTATCAAAGCCAATTCGAATATGCAACTGGTTGCTGAAGGCCGGGCAGACCCGGACACTGGTCAGAAGGCTGGCGGTATCCTTATCGAAAGTAAATCCGAAGACGACAGCTCGTCATACGAAGGCAGGACTGGTGAACAGGTGGGTAGCAAAGGCATCCATCTGATAGCCAAGGATTCCCGTGTATTTGCGTACGGGAAGAAAGTCCATTTATCTGGTTCCGAACGCCTCATGTTGGAAACGTTCAATGAGGATGGCGAATTGGACCAGGGCGAGATCCTTATGGTATCGGGTAGGGTGATCCAGAACAGCAGTAGGGAGACCATTTTGTCTTGCTATAATCGAGCTGCTTTGGTTCTATCTACCAGGAGTTCAGCGTTGATTGGTGTCGGCGCTTATCTGATCGCGAAACGTAGCATAGCCATCGTGAAAGGTCAGAAGGTGTGGATTCCGTTGGCGGAGGTGGACATTGAGTCTGACCCGTACAACGACATCAAGACCGGGGCGCTAGAGCTGATTTACGAGCAACTGAATGCGACCGCAGATTGGACGGCGCCATATGATCCAAGTAAGCGCGACGAGATTGAGTTCACGTACAGATCGTCACAAGAGTACGGAACAACGACAGCCACAGAGGTTTATGGAGCGTCGCAGTTCTACGTGTACGAGGCCCCGTGGGCATACATGGCTAAGAACGGACACCCACTGATAGGTGCAAAACCGGAAGCGTGGGAAGATTTTCCGATAGAAGAAACATACGCGTGGCCGGGAGAGCTGAAGTATAAGGCTGACAGCTACGTGGTACTTGACAACGAGAGTAATGTAGATACACCAGAGGGCATACCCAAGTCACGGGAGAGTGTAACAGATACCCCAGGTACGCTGACACCTAAGCCCTTTAGTGAATACGAAGTGATGCCACACAGTTAATGAAGGAGAGTGAGATGGCGGACAAAGACGAAGTAGAAGCGGGCCCGACTACGCTGAAGGATAAGCTAGCCAAGGGCGTTGATGGTGGCGCGATGAATTTAAGTTCACGCGACATCGCCGAATATAGCAAAGAAGAGAAGAAAGCCCCGGTTGCAGTTGCCGGCGATGTGGAGACTACGATACCGCCTGGCGCTGAAGATGATAAGCTGTTAGCGGCCGGGGGCGAAGATACTGTCAGTGACAAAGTTAAGGGTGAGATTGCTGAGGGTGGTTTGACTAACATGACGGTGTCGGTACCGGATGATGAGTCTGTGTTACCACAGGCTATCGTTATCACTGAGCAGGAGCGTGAGTCGTTCTTGGACTCAGTAGTGTCGGGCGATCGTTATACACAGTCGTTCTCGCTGTTTAATGACAAGGTGGTTGGTACGTTTCGATCACGGGCGCTTAAAGAGTCGACCGCCGTCGTGGCTCAACTTCAACGTGAAGTTCGTGCCGGGGACTTGTCTACAGTTATCGCCTATTCGACACGCGTGCGTAACATGCTACTCGCTGCACAGGTACAAGTGCTATCTGGTGACGAATACCCAGTACTGCACGGCCCGCTGATGCAACAAGTGGACGGCGAGAAGGTCGTGAAGCCCGCATGGCTTAAGCAGGTGGGTACATGGGAAGAGAAGCATGAGGGCCTGGTGTCTGCGTTGTATGAGCAGTTGCGCATCTTTGAACGCAAGTATTGGACGATGGTGATCAACGCGAATAAACAAAATTTCTGGAATCCCGAAGAATCTACCTCCGAGTAGCGACTCTTCTTCGGGCGAATCATGCCACAATAGATAGATACGAATACGGGCATTCGAGGTTGACTGAACGAGTGCGCGGGGAAGTCATTGAGTCGGGACTTCTAATGCAGGCTGACTTGGCCTATATGACCACGTTTGCAGCGCTGAACTCTCATGCGCAAACGGACGTGGAAAAAGGGGCTCAGCAGGCCAACACAGCGTACTATGATGCGTTGGCTAATCTGCCGTACATGACAGGTGGGTTATCTGGCGAGGACATGGTTGGGAAAGAACGGCAGTCTGCGGTTGAACAGTACAAGAAGATGAAAGATGCTTTACTAGAAGGACGAGAGGATAATGCCACTAACAATCAACGACCAGGAACTGTCGAGACTGCTGCGGGGCGGCACCTCCATCGATCCCGGCGTAAGTGAAGCCGCGATAGGAAGTAACACGCCGTTGTCGTATCGGGCCATACCACAGCCTCAGAGCTTGATGGATGTCATGGCTCCGCTGGCGGGTCAATTCCTATTGGGTATGAAGGATCCTATCCGTCAACCCAAGTTGGCCCCTGGCATGTCTCCGTTTGACGCCATGTACTCTCAGCGTGTCACCGGTCCCCAATGGGCGCGTACCGAGAAGGACGTACTCACCGGACTCGGTATGGGCCTGGCTGACGACATAGGTAAGGCCGGCACCCAGCTGGGCCTTAACAACATCATGGGCGTTTCCGCTACGCAGATGGAGCGCACCTTGGCTGAGAAGGGTCGTGGTAGCGCGGGTCGGATGTTAGCTGGTGTTGTCGCTAATTCTCCAATGGCCAAGGAAATTATGGGTGGCGATGTGTTGGGTATGCACAAAGAGCTGTTCCGTAATCGACATGCGTTAGCCGCTATACCAGGTGACCCAATCGGTCCTATGGATGTTCAAGGCCAGGAAGTTGCCCGTGCGCATGCCATGGACTTTGGTGGTCAGCTTACCAAGGCTATTCGCGGTACTGAGAACGGTGGCATCGGTATGCTCCCTGACTATGGTTTCACCCGCGGGTATCGTGACGAGCAGATCGGTGAGGTTGCCGCTAGAATGACTGAGCGCGGTGCTGGGACTAAGCTTGGCGCTGGTACCATGCGTGGGGCAGACGTCCCTGCTGGTGCTAAGGTAGAGGCCGTGGGTCAGATGAACAAGACACTGGAAGCCTTGGGTGATCTCATAGGCTCTGACGATATCAGCCAGCTGTTCAAGTCACTAGACAAGCTGACACAGAACCAATGGCCCGACATTAACCCAGCCGCCCTCGAAGATACCTTCCGCAATATGAAAGCGTCTGCCGATATGCTCGGTACCAGCGCAGGTCAAATGATCAGTACCACCAACGCCATGCAGAGCGTCATGAAGGGCTCGCTGGCCCCCGGCCTTGGCCAGAGCGGTGGTGGTTATACGCAACTACCTGTAGGGCAGATGATGGCCGAGAACGTCATGGCAATCGCCCAGACCACAGGCAAGACGTCACCGCAGGATATCGAGCGCATCACACAGCAGCAGGGCGGCTTGATGGCCGTAGGTATGCAGTCCACGCAGGGCCGAGACCTACAAATGATCGAGTACGCACGTGAGAAGGGCATGGTTAGTGAGGCTGATTACGCTGATTTGCAAGGCACCATTGCGTCGGGTAGTAAGATGGAGCAGCAAGGCCTGGCGCAAAGTATGTTGAAAAAGGCATTCGGCAGTGAAGCTGAAGTTAGCCACATGAAGAATGACCCTAATATGCTGGCGTTTATGCGAGAGAATACGAGTGCCCGGGGCGCCCGTAATGTGGCCGGTAGCATCATGACGGCGCAGCAAACCGAGTACACTGAGGTTGTACGTAAAGAGCTTACTGATAGTCTGGATCGTCGCAACCAAGATATGGTCAAGCAGACCGGCCGTCGACGGGCTATGCCTAAGGGCGAGCGCGCAGATCTTGAGATGCAGGTTGTCAAAGACTATTTCGCAACTGGTAGGGGCGATAGTCCGGAAGTGGCTGAGGCGTTACAGGCCACATTCCAGGCTAAGATGGAGGAGAATCAGCAGAAGGTGGATGATGGCGATTGGACCGTGGATCGTCAGAAGTCTGTGGCTATGCGCGCTGTGGACAGGGACATGCGTATGCAGACTGATGATAAAACGATCGCCCATTTACGTGGTCGTCGAAACGAGGCAGTACAACTCGCTAGTCAGCAAGCTATGGGCGGTGAGGATGTACAGCAAGAGGCAGCTACCAAAACTGCGCTAGACACCATCACCAGCTTATCTACTGTTAGCGACCCCATCAAAAAGCGCGCCCGTGAGATTAGACGTATGAAGGATCCGTTGGCCCAAGCTGCGGCCTTTGAAGACTTGAAGACCAGGGGCACACCCGCTGGTTTTGAGCTTACTGAGGTCAAACCTGCTGATGCCGTAGTCAAGCGCATGGAAGAGATCCAG
>Ga0207997_1000087_pt1 | contig 41959 bp, 46 predicted proteins | sample AntAceMetag02UKN_FD_184777 | JGI IMG/M metagenome (GOLD analysis project Ga0207997, IMG submission 184777) | Saline lake microbial communities from Ace Lake, Antarctica - Antarctic Ace Lake Metagenome 02UKN (SPAdes) (version 2) | ecosystem: Environmental > Aquatic > Non-marine Saline and... | reverse complement strand
TAATAAAGCCTTTTATGAAATTATTATTCAAGGTGATGCTAATCAAAGGGTTTTTACTTTTCCTATTCCAACCATAAATATTACCAAGAACTTTGATTGGGATAATCCAAATCATCAGCCGATTTGGGAAGCAACAGCTAAATATGGCATTAATTATTTTTCTAATTTTATTAATTCAGAGTTAGATCCAGATGATATTAGAAGTATGTGTTGCCGATTAAGGTTAAGCAATAAAGAGCTTTATCATCGAGGAGGAGGGCTTTTTGGGTCAGCTCCCCTTACTGGTAGTGTAGGAGTAGTAACTATTAATATGCCTCGTATTGGTTATTTATCAAAAAATGAAAAAGAGTTTTTTGAAAGGCTAGGTAATTTAATGGACTTAGCAAAAGAAAGTTTAGAAATAAAAAGAAAAACCTTAGAAGCTTTTACGGAAAAAAATCTTTATCCTTATTCGAAGTTTTATTTATCTGAAATAAAAAAAATGAGAGGAACATATTGGGCCAATCATTTTTCTACAATTGGTTTAATTGGAATGAATGAAGCGTTAATGAATTTTATGGAAGAGAAGATATTTTCAGACAAAGGAATAGAATTTACCAAAAAAGTTTTGGATTTTATGAGAAAAAAATTAGTCGAATACCAAAAAGAAACAGGTAATATATATAATTTAGAAGCTACTCCGGCGGAAGGGACCAGCTATAGATTAGCAAAACAAGATAAAGACCTTTATCCAAAAATTATTACGGCTGGGAAAGATACTCCTTATTATACAAATTCTACTCAATTGCCTGTTGATTATACTGAGGATATGTTTGAAGCTTTAGAAAAACAAGATGAGTTACAAATTAGATATACTGGAGGGACTGTTTTTCACTCCTTTTTAGGAGAAAAAATTTATGATACAGAAGTAGTAAAAAATTTAATTAAAAAGATTTTTACTAAATTTAAATTACCATATTTTACCTTAACCCCGACTTTTAGCATTTGTCCTAATCATGGTTATCTAAGTGGAGAACACTTTAAGTGTCCTGAATGCGGAGAAGACGCTGAAGTTTATTCTCGTGTTGTGGGGTATTTAAGGCCAATTAAACAATGGAATAAAGGGAAACAAGAAGAATATAAACAAAGAAAAGATTTTGTTGTAAAAAAAAATAGATAAAGATTTTTATATCAAAACAATCTAATTAGAAGAGATATATGATTTTTAGAGGATGGCAAAAAATTTCTTTGAACGAATGGCCGGGCAAAGTTTGTTCGGTTGTTTGGGTAAGTGGTTGTAATTTTTGTTGTCCTTTCTGTTATAATCCCGATTTAGTCTTACGTCCGGAAAAATTGCCTAAATTTCTTGAAGAAGAAGTTTTAATGTATTTAAGTAAAAATAAAAATTTAATTGACGGAGTAGCAATAACGGGAGGAGAACCATTAATACAAAAGAAAGAAGACTTAGTAGCTTTTATAAAAAAGATTAAAAAATTAGGTCTTCAATTTGCTGTGGAGACAAATGGAACAAATCCAGAAATGATAGAATTTCTAATAAAAAATAAATTAGTAGATTATATTGCTATGGATATTAAAGCCCCTTTACTTCAAGAGAAGTACAATCAGTTGACAGGGGTAAAAGTTGATTTGAAAAAAATTAAAAAAAGTATTAAAATAATTATTGATTCAAGTATTAATTCCGAGTTTCGTACAACTGTTGTCCCAGGATTATTAAAGGAAGATGATATTTTAGAAATTGTTAAGGAAGTTAGAAAAGGACAAAGTTATTTTTTACAAAAGTTTCAACCCAAAGAAACAGTTGGCATAATACCAGAAACAAAAGCTTATTCTGCAGAGTGGTTTAAAAATTTAGAGAAAAGAATACAAAAGAAAATTAATATAAAATTGAGGACATAAAATGGTTAATTAAAAACTATGGACAAAAAAATTACAGAAACGAGCAGTTTAGCAAAAGAAATTCAAAAATATCAACCAGGCGAAGAAGTAGAATTTAAAATTTATCATCAGGGGGAAGAAAAAATAATTAAAATTGTTTTGGAAGAATATAAAGAATAAATAAAACAATGCAGGAATTAATTTCAGAATTAGAAAATTTTAAAAAGAGGCTCCGCAAAGTCGGAGACTATCTTTGACCTTGTTGAAAACAAGAAAGAAATTAAAAAAATTGAAAAAGAGATGACTATTCCAGGATTTTGGCAGAATCGGATTAAAGCAGAAGATAAATCAAAGGAATTAGACGGATTAAAACAAGATTTATTTAAATGGGGGAAAATAGAAAAATCAATAAATGATTGTTTAGAAATCGCCAAAATAGACAAAGATGACCAATCAGTGAATTTAAAAAAGGAGATTGAGAAACAATCTTCCATTATTGAACGTCAGCTTAATGATTTTGAAAAATTGACTTTTTTAAATGAAAAATATGATAAAGAAAATGCTTTTATCTCTATTTTTGCCGGAGCAGGAGGAGTTGACGCTCAAGATTGGACAGAAATACTTTTAAGAATGTATTTAAGATTTTCTGAAAAAAAAGATTGGCAAGCACAGATAATAGATCATTCTAAAGGAACAGAAGCAGGAATAAAAAGCGTTACTATAGAGGTTAAAGGCAAGTATGCTTATGGATTTTTAAAAGGAGAGGCTGGAGTTCATCGTTTAGTAAGAATTTCACCCTTTGATGCAGAAAAATTACGCCATACTTCGTTTGCCCTAGTAGAGGTTTTACCAGAGATAAAAAAAGTTAAAATAGAAGTCAATCCTGATGATTTAAGAATTGACACTTTTTTGTCTTCTGGGCCTGGTGGTCAAAATATGCAAAAAAATGAAACCGCAGTCAGAATGGTCCATTTGCCAACAAAAATTACAGTTGCTTGTCAATCACAAAGGTCACAAACTCAAAATAAAGAAAGAGCTTTACAGATTTTAAAATCAAAACTTTTTCAATATGCTCAAACAGAAAAAGAAGAAGAGAAGGCTCGTTTGCGTGGTGAATTTAAGTCGGCTTCTTGGGGGAATCAAATTCGTTCATATGTTTTTCATCCATATCATATGGTCAAAGATTTAAGAACAGGATATAAAACTAGTGATGTAGATAGTATTTTAGATGGAAATTTAGAAGAAATGATTGAAAGTTATTTTCGTTGGAAAGGAAAATAATTTATGACCAATTTTCCAAAAATTATATTTTGTTCAATTATTTTCTTTATTTTCGGCATTACTTGGGGCTCTTTTTTGCCAGCTCCATTTTTTATTTATCCAAGCATATTTTTAGTTATTTTAATATTTTGGCTCTTAATTAAACCAAAATATTTAATTAAAAATATTTGGTTAGTTGTTTTTATTTTATCTTTTTTTATCTTTGGTATTTGGCGCTATCAAATAAGTTTTGACCAAATAAATGAAAGCCATATTGGTTTTTATAACGGAGAGAATATTGTTTTTCAGGGAAAAATAGTTAAAGAACCAGATGTCAGATTAAATAAAACAAACCTGACTATTGGTCAAATTATTTTTAAAGATGAAAGCATTAAAGGAAAAGTTTTAGTTTCTGTTCCTTTGTATTCTAATTATAATTTAAATGATTTTTTACAAATTGAATGTAAATTAAGTCAACCAGGAATAATTGAAGATTTTAATTATCATGAGTATTTAGCTCGCTATGATATATATTCAATTTGTAGTTGGGCAAAAATTAAAGTTTTAGAAAAAGGAAATAATCAAGGAATTTATTCAAAAATTTTATGGTTTAAAAACAAAACCAAAGATTCAATTAATACTTATTTTAATGAACCGCAAGCAAGTATTATATCTGCTTCTTTGCTTGGTTTAAAGCGACAAGTTCCTCAAGAAGTTAGAGATTGGTTTAGTCGATCCGGGATTTCTCATATTTTAGCAATTTCCGGATTACACATATCGATTTTAGCTCAGTTAATAATGATTTTTTGTACTAGTGTTTTATTAATTCGTAGGCAAAAAGCTTTCTGGCCCACCCTTGTAATTATTATTTTATTTGTCCTTTTAGCTGGAGCTCCAGCTTCAGCCATAAGAGCAGCGATTATGGGGCTGGGTTTAATCTGGACGCAAAAAATTGGCCGACCTCAGACAGGGAAGAGAATAATTATTTATACGGCAGCAATAATGTTATTGATTAATCCAAAACTTTTAAAGGCTGATATTGGATTTCAGCTTTCTTTTATGGCAATTTTTGGTTTAAGTTTGCTTCCAGAATATTTTAATCAATTTTTTAAAAAAATACCTAATTTTAGAATTTTTCCTTTACGCCAATATTTATCTGCTACTTTAAGTGCTCAGATTTTTGTTTTACCATTGATATTGTATTATTTTGGAAACCTTTCGTTGATTGCTCCTTTAACCAATGTTTTGGTTTTATCAATTATGCCTTTGATTATGACCCTAGGTTTTTTATTTGCCTTAGCTGGTTTGGTCCATTTTTGGTTAATAAAAATTGTTTTTTATCCACTTTGGTTATTATTAACCGCTATTATTTTGATTGCTAAAATAGGGGCAAATATTCCAGGATTATCATTTGTTTTTGCTGATTTTTCCATATTTTTAGTAATTATTTTATATATTTTAATTATTTTTTGGATAATAAGAACCTCTCGCTCCGCTCAAGAACCTTGAAATTAAAAAACATTTTAATTATAAGAATTAAGAAAAATGAAAATCAAGAAGCTTAAAATACTTATTTTTACCATTGGTCTACTTTTGTTGATTAATTTAATTATTTTAGGTTATTGGTTTGTTTTATTTAATGGAAATGTTTTGGAAGATGATTTAAGGGTTGTTTTTTTAAATATTGGACAAGGAGATGCTGCTTTGATTCAGACATCTCAACAGAATGTTTTAGTTGATGGGGGTCCGGACAAAAATATTATTTATAAATTGGATAAATATATTCCTTTTTATAATCGAGAGATAGATTTAATGATTTTAACTCATCTAGATTCAGATCATTTAACAGGTTTGGTTGAGGTTTTAAAACGCTATTCAGTTGAAAAGGTTATACATAATGGATTAAAAAACTATGATTCAATCGCTTTGGAATGGGAAAAATTAATTCTTGAGAAAAATATTCCTCAACAGATAGTGGATATTTCTTTAAATATTAAATTAGACGAGCAAGTCTTGATAGAATTTTTATGGCCCAGTCAAGATTTAATTAAGGAATCAAAGGGAGATGATAATTTTACTTCTTTGGTTTTTAAATTAACTCATGGAAATAATAAATTTTTGTTTACCGGAGATATACCAAAAGAAGCGGAAGAAGTGTTAATATCAACAGAAAAAGATTTAAAAGCGGATGTTTTAAAAGCAGGACATCATGGTTCAAAATATTCTTCAACCATGGAATTTTTAAGCAAGGTTAAGCCTAAATACGGGGTTATTTCTTGTGGTGAAAATAATTTTGGCCATCCTAGTTTGCGGGTTTTAAAAAATTTAGAAAACATTGGGGCGGAAATTTTGCGAACAGACCAGTTGGGAGATATTATATTTTTAAGTGACGGACAACATTTAATATTGACATCTGAAAAATAAACTGTTAATCTATTTAAACTATAAATTATTTTAAGAAAATATTATATGAAAGAATTTGAAAAAGATTATCCTTGGTCTTTAGTTCAAACTAAAGTAGAAGGATTAGATAAGGAGTTTAATTTAAGTCAATTGTCTGAGCGCCATCAATATTTTAAATCAAAGGTTGGAAAAGAAATTGAAGAATTAAAACAATATCTTGATAAGAATACTTTTATTGCCTATTGGTTGGGCAAAAAGAATTCTGGAAAAGGTACTTATTCAAAATTAATGTTAGAGGTTTTTGGTAAAGATAGAATTAATCATGTTTCTGTTGGAGACGTGGTCAGAGAAGCTTGTAAAAATTTACAAGACCCGAAACAAAGAGAAGAAATAGTTGATTATTTGAAAAAAAATTATCGGGGATATATTTCCATTGACGAGGCAGTAGAAAGTATTTTAAATAGAGACACAAAAAATCTTTTGCCTACAGAATTTATCCTTACTTTAGTTAAAAGAGAAATCGATAAAATGCCTAAAAAGAGCCTTTTTATTGATGGTTTTCCTCGTAATATGGATCAAATTTCTTATTCTTTATATTTTAGAGACTTGATTCATTATAGAAAAGATCCAGATATTTTTATTGCGATTGATATTCCTGAGCAAGTAATTGATGAAAGGATGAAATCAAGAGTTGTTTGTCCAAAGTGTCATACGCCAAGGAGTTTGAAACTATTAACAACCCAAGAAGTAGGCTATGATCAAGAAAAAAAAGAGTTTTATTTAATGTGTGATGATCCAGACTGTAACAAAGCTAAAATGGTTGCTAAAGAAGGAGATAATTTAGGGATTGAAACAATTAGAGAAAGACTGGAATTAGACGAAAAATTAATAACTAAAATATTTTCTTTACATGGAATGCCAAAGATTTTATTAAGAAATGTTTTGCCTGTTTCAAAAGCAGAAAAATTAGTAGATAAATATGAAATAACGCCAGAATATTATTATGAATTAATTGAAGAGAATAAAGTAAAAACAAAAGAGAAACCATGGACCGTAAAAGATGATGAAGGAAAAGAAGTTTATAGCCTTTTAGCTCCACCAGTAGTAATTTCTTTGATTAAACAGCTACATAATATTTTTATTCAAAAGAATTAAAATATTAATTTATTGTGGAAAAAGCCCTTGTCAAAGAAAATAAGTATGTTAGAATAATAAGAACCTGGCTTCGCCAGAACCTTGAAATTAAATTTTTATTGTGATAGATAATAAAGTATTTTAATTATAAGCACCATTATTAAATAATAAATTAAAAATTAATTGATTCACGGTTATAATAATTTGTTAAATAAATCGTGATGAAATGAGGTAATTAATATGGCAGAAAAAGAAAAATTTGATAGAAGCAAGCCGCACGTTAATGTTGGTACTATTGGTCATGTTGACCATGGTAAAACTACTTTAACCGCGGCCATGTTAAAATGCTTAAAAGCATCTGGTAAAAAGGCCGAAGAAAAATCTGTTGATCAAATTGATAATGCTCCAGAAGAAAAAGAACGAGGCATTACTATTGCTTTAGCTCACGTAGAATATTCTACAGACAAACGTCATTATGCTCACATTGATTGTCCTGGTCACGCTGACTATATTAAAAACATGATTACTGGAGCGGCTCAAATGGACGGTGCCATTTTAGTTGTTTCCGCCACTGATGGACCAATGCCACAAACAAGAGAACATATTCTTTTAGCTAGACAGGTTGGAGTTCCAGCTATAATTGTTTATTTAAATAAGACTGATCAAGTCCAAGATAAAGAATTAGTTGAATTAGTAAAAGAAGAGATTAAGGAATTACTTAAGAAATATGAATTTCCTGGTGATGAAATTCCTATTATTGAAGGATCAGCTTTAAAAGCGTTAGAATGTGGTTGTGGTAAAGCAGATTGCCCACATTGTGGCTCAATTATTAAGTTGGTTGAAGCTCTTGATAGTTATATTCCTGAACCAAAAAGAGACACTGATAAACCATTTTTAATGCCGATTGAAGACATTTTTACTATTGAAGGTAGAGGAACAGTAGTTACTGGTAAAATTGAAAGAGGAATTATTAAGATAAACGAAGAAGTAGAAATTATTGGATTAAGACCTAATCAAAAAACTATAGTTACTGGAATTGAAATGTTTAGAAAGTCTTTAGATGAGGGAATAGCTGGCGATAACGCCGGTATTCTTTTACGTGGCACTAAAAAAACAGATGTAGAAAGAGGTCAAGTCCTTGCTAAACCAGGCACGGTTAAGCCTCATACTGAATTTGAAGGAAAAGTTTATATTCTCTCCAAGGAAGAAGGAGGTCGTCATACCCCATTTTTTAAAGGATATAAGCCACAATTCTATATTCGAACTACTGATGTTACTGGAGAAGTAACTCTTCCCGAAGGAACTGAGATGGCCATGCCAGGAGACACTCTTAACATTAAAGTTAAATTAAACAAGGAAGTTGCCTTAGAAGAAAAACAGCGATTTGCTCTTAGAGAGGGTGGAAAAACTGTTGGGGCTGGAGTAGTAACAAAACTGATTAAATAAAAGACAAAAATCAATATTAAAAAATATTGATTTACATTAGATATAAATATTATCGATATCGTTCTTTGTAATGACGAAAGAAAAAATTAAGATACAAAAATCAATTAAGAAAGAAGAGGCTAAATATCAGCCGAGAATTCGAATTAAGGTTAAATCTTATGACCATCGGGTTATTGACGAAGCTTTAAAAGGAATTATTGAAGCGATTTCTCGGTCTGGGGCTAAAGTGATTGGTCCGATTTTCCTTCCCACAGAGAAAAAAAAATATACAGTCCTTCGATCTTCTTTTGTTCATAAAGATTCTCGAGATCAGTTTGAGAAAAGAATTCATAAAAGATTACTTGATATTGTTGATTTTAATCCGCAGACATTAGAAACTTTGACTGGCCTTCATTTGCCAGCGGGAGTAGACGTGGAAATTAAAATGTAATTTGATCTGAGGAAAGCAAGGTTAAAAGTGAACTCTTAGATTTTATTAAGAGTTATCATTTAATCAAACTTTTTCTTATTTTTGAGGTTCAAAATTCTCTAAAGAGATGACAATTTAGTCAAATTTTTCATAACCAGGCTTAAGGTCAGAGAAATTTGGTCTCAAACCTGTTTTTTTTAATACTTATGAAATTTATTCTAGGTAGAAAAATAGAAATGTCCCAAATTTTTAAAGGGGATAAAGTTATTCCGGTAACGAAAGTTCAAGCCGGACCTTGTTTGGTTACTCAAATTAAAACATTAGAAAAAGATAATTATGAGGCTGTTCAACTTGGATTTGCCAAAAAAAGAAGAAATACAAAACCTTTAATAGGTCATTTAAAAAAAGCTTCAGCCGACAAAGAATATAATCGATATTTAAGAGAATTTAAAATAGAGAAAAGTGATTTAAAAGTTGGAGATAAAATAAAAGTTGATATTTTTCAACCAGGAGATAAAATAAAAGTTATTGGGATTTCTAAAGGAAAAGGATTCCAAGGGGTAGTTAGACGACATGGCTTTCATGGAGCATCAGCTACGCATGGGACTAAAGATCAAGAAAGAATGCCCGGTTCTATTGGTGCGACTGGTCCAGAGAGGGTTTTTAAAGGAAAAAAAATGCCTGGAAGAATGGGAGGTAAACAAATTACCGTTAAAATTTTAGAGGTAATAGAAATTATTCCAGAAGAAAATTTATTATTAGTCAAAGGAGCTGTTCCCGGAGCAAGAAATTCATTATTAGAGATTACTCAAGTAAAATAAGAACCTTTCGCTGTGCTCAAGAACCTTGAAATTAAGCTTTATATAAGAAATAATGTAATTTAATTAAAATTTAAGATGATAAAAATTTCGGTTTACAATAAAGAAGGAAAAATAGTTGGACAGGAAAAATTAGATCCTGAAATTTTTGAAATAGAAAGTAAACCAGATTTAATTTATCAAACAACAGTTTCTCTTATGGCTAATCAGCGCCATGCTTTTGCTCATGCTAAAGCTCGTTCAGAAGTACGAGGAGGGGGAAGAAAGCCTTGGAGACAAAAAGGGACTGGTCGGGCTCGAGCCGGAACAATTCGTTCACCTTTGTGGCGGGGAGGGGGAATTACTTTTGGTCCTGATAAAAATAGGAATTATTCCCAGAAAATTAATAGAAAAGTTAAAAGAAAAGTGCTTTTTATGTGTCTTTCTGATAAGGTTAAAGAAGAAAAAATGTATGTTTTAGACAAGATAGAAATGCCTGAAATTAAAACCAAAAAGTTTATGCAGATTTTATTGAAATTAATCCCTGAATATAAAGGTAAGAAAACAAAAAAAATACTTTTTAGTTTGCCTGAGAAGGATTTAAATATAATTAGATCGGTCCGAAATATTAAAGATTTAAAAACAATGCCAATTGTTAATTTAAATATTTTAGATTGTTTAAAAGCAGATTATTTGTTAATTACATTAGATGGTGTTAAAAAAATACAAGAATATTTTAAATCAAATGGTTCATCGTTAAACAAATAAAACATGTCAATTTTTAAAAGAAAAATAAAGTCAGCGGTTAAGAAAGAAGAAGTCAAAAAGAAAAAAGTAGAAAAAGTAGAAAAAATAGAAGACAGAAAACAACAAAGACTTAAAACGGAAGTTAAAAAAACTACTAAAGGGTTAGAACAAGGGCAAAGAGTAAATGCTTCAATTTTGTTAAGACCAATTATTACCGAAAAAGCAACTGACTTAGAAGCCAAAGGGTGCTATATTTTTGAAGTCAATTCAAAGGCAAATAAAATTTCAATAAAAAAAGTAATTGAGCAAATTTATAAGGTTAAGCCTTTAAGAGTAAACATTATTCGAGTATGTGGAAAAAAAGTAAGATATGGTCATTCAACCGGCAAAACAAAAGCATGGAAAAAAGCAATGGTTTTTCTAAAAGAAGGAGATAAAATAGAATTTATTAAAAAGTAAAATTATGCTTAAAATATCTAAATCAACAACTCCGGGCAGGAGAAAAATGAGCGTGGTTGATACGAGTAGATTATCAAAGGTAAAACCATTAAAGAAGTTGGTTAGTATTAAGAAACAAAAAGCTGGCCGGAGTAAAGGAAAAATTACTGTTCGTCATCAAGGAGGGGGAGAAAAGAGGTATTATAGAAAGATTGATTTTAGGCAAGATAAATTTGATATTCCAGCAAAAGTTAAAACATTAGAATATGATCCAAATCGTTCTGCTTGGATTGCTTTAATATGTTATACAGATGGAGAAAAGAAATATATTCTTTCTCCACATGGTCTTAAAGTAGGGGATGAAATTATTAGTTCAAAAAAGAAAATTGATGCAAAATTAGGCTATCGCATGCCTTTAAAATATATTCCAGTGGGGATGGCTATCCATAACATAGAATTAATGCCAAATCAGGGCGGAAAAATTGTTCGTTCAGCTGGTGGCTCAGCTATTTTAATGGTTATAAATCATGGATTAGCTCAACTTAAATTGCCTTCATCCGAAAGAAGACTTATAAAAGAAGATTGTTTAGCTAGTTGCGGTCAAGTTAGTAATCCAGATTGGCGATTTGTTCGTTGGGGTAAAGCGGGAAGAATGCGTCATAGAGGAATTAGGCCTTCGGTTCGTGGTAAGGCAATGGCAAAAGTGGCTCATCCCCATGGGGGAGGAGAAGGAAATTCACCCATTGGTTTAAAACATCCTAAAACACCTTGGGGAAAGCCAGCTTTAGGACCAAAAACAAGAAAAAACAAAAAATGGACGAATCAATATATTGTTAAAAGAAGAGTTAAAAAAAGAAGAAAAAAATAATTTAATTGTATGGGAAGAAGTTTAAAAAAGGGACCTTGGGTTGATCCAAGATTACTTAAAAAAATCTCCAAATTAGAAAGAGGAGATAAAACAATAATTAAAACCTGGTCACGTAATTCAACAATTACTCCAGAAATGATTGGTTTTACAATTGGGGTTCATAATGGTAAAACACACTTACCAGTATTTATTGTTGAAAATATGGTTGGACACAAGCTTGGAGAATTTTCTCTGACTAGAAAATTTGTTAAACACGGAGGCAAGATGCAAAAAGGATTAGAAGCAGCGGCTAAAACAAAATAAGAATTTGACTTTGTCATAATCTTGAAATTAAAATTCTATAAATTAAAGTAATTTAATTTTTAAAAAAAAATGGAAGTAAAAGCAAAAGGAAAATATATAAAAATAACCAGTAAAAAAATGAGACTGGTAATTGATTTAGTTAGAGGAATGGACTTAAAAAAAGCCTTGGATTATTTGGATTTTGTTCCGCAAAAAGCAGCCTTTTTTATTAAAAAAGTTTTAGCCTCGGCGTTAGCTAATGCAGAACATAATTTTGATTTAAAAAAGGAAAATCTTTTTATTAAAGAAATTTTTGTTAATGAAGGGCCAACTCTTAAAAGATGGAGACCAAGAGCTTTTGGCCGGGCAGGACAGATTAATAAAAGAAGTTCACATTTAGAAATTATTTTAGGAGAAAAAATTTCTAGTTTAAAAAAGAAAATTGTTAAAACAAAGATTAAAGAACCAATAATTGAACCTATTTCTAAAGACGAGGTTGAAGATAAAAAATTAGTGAAAGAAAAAAAAGTTAAAAAATCAGTGGAAGAAAAAGAAGAAAAAACATTAACTCGACTTCCAGGAAGACATCAACCCAAACCAACTTATAAACAATTAAAAGGTAAAGGCTTTAAAGGAACTTTAAAAAAGGTTTTTAGAAGAAAAAGTATTTAATATTATGGGAAGAAAAGTAAATCCAAAAATTTTTCGTATTCCCCTAATCAGAGATTGGGAATCAAAGTGGTTTGCTAAAAAGCACGAATTTAAACAATTCTTAAAAGAGGACATCCAGATTAGGGAGTTTTTATCAAAAAGATTAAAGAATTGTGGTGTTTCTAATATTAGCATTGAAAGGTTAGCTAATATTGTAAGAGTTAGCATTTCCACGGCTAAACCTGGATTAATTATTGGTCGAGGAGGACTTGATATTGAAAAATTGAAAAAAGAATTAAAAGTTTTTGTTAGTGATAAAATTGTTTTAGAAGTTAATGTTCTTGAAGAGAAAAAACCAATGCTTTCAGCTGATGTGATTTTAGAAGGGGTAATTGCTGATTTAGAAAAGAGATTTCCTTTTCGTCGAACAATGAAAAAAGTTATTAGAAATGCTAAAACAAGCGAAGCGAAAGGAATTAAAATTATTCTCAAAGGACGTTTGGGAGGGGTTGAAATTGCTCGATCAGAAAAATTAATTTGGGGAAACTTACCACTTCATACTTTACGAGCCGACATTGATTATTCTCGGGGAACTGCGGCGACAACATATGGTTCAGTTGGAGTTAAAATTTGGGTCTATCGAGGAGAAAAATTTGAAAAAACAAAGTCTAATCAAATAAAAGTTAACTTAAAAACGTAAATATGTTAATGCCCAAAAAACAAAAGTATAGAAAGAGCCACAAGGGGAGAAGAAGAACGAAAAGTCAGGCTTCAAGAGGAACCATGGTTAGTTTTGGTGATTTTGGGTTAAAAACATTAGAACATAAATGGATAACTGCTCGTCAAATTGAGACGGTCCGTCGAACACTTACTCGAACATTTAACAAAAAAGGAAAAATTTGGATTAGAATTTTTCCTGATAAACCAGTTACAGCTAAAGGTTCTGAAGTTCCTATGGGTAAAGGAAAAGGAGCAGTTGATCATTATGTCTGTGCGGTGAAACCAGGAATAATCCTATTTGAAGTTACAGGAGTTACTGAAGAATTAGCTAAAAAAGCCTTTAAAGCAGCTGCATATAAATTACCAGTGAAAACTAAATTTGTTAGCAAAGATAATATTTAAAAAAATGAAGACAAAAGAGCTTAAACACAAAACAAAAGAGGAATTAGAAAGATTATTAGAAGATTCTAAAGAAAAATTACGTATTCTACGTTTTGATATTCAACTAAAGCAATCAAAAAATGTAAGAGAAATAAGAAAGGCCAAGAAATTAGTTGCTAAAATATTTACATTTATTAATCAAAAATAAGCAAAGCTTGAAATTCTTTCAAGCTTCGCAAACAAGAAAATAAAATTTTCTTGTTTGACTCACTTTTAAGAATTATAAACTATGGCTAAAAAAAGTTTTAAAGGAATAGTGACTAGCGATAAAATGGATAAAACTATTGTGGTTAAGGTAAATCGGATAAAAGTTCATCCTATCTATAAAAAAAGGTATCGAGTCAGTAAAAAATATAAAATTCATGATCCTAAAAATGAAGCTAAAATTAATGATCAAGTGATTTTTGAAGAATGCAGACCTTTGTCGAAAGATAAGAAATGGAGATTAATTGAAATTAAGAAGTAAATTAATTCTATGATTCAACCAGAAACAAGACTAAAAGTTATTGATAACACCGGAGCTAAAGAAATACAATGTATTCGCGTTTTAGGGGGATATAGAAAACGCTATGCTCGGATTGGTGATATTATTACCGCTGCTATTAAAAAAGCAGTTCCTCATACTTCAGTAAAAAATGGAGAAATAATTCATGCTGTTATTGTTAGAACCAAAAAAGAAACTCGTCGAGCTAATGGTGTTTATATCAGATTTGATGATAACGCGGCCGTAATTGTTGATAGAAAGACTAAAGAACCAAAAGGAGGCAGAGTTTTTGGTGTGGTGGCTAGAGAATTAAGAGAAAAAGGTTTTACTAAAATAATATCTTTGGCCCCTGAAGTTTTATAATTAAAATACCTTAATTTCAAACCTTGTTTATAATAAACTCAATAAATTTTTATGAAAATAAAAAAAGGTGATACAGTCCAAATAATTAGTGGTAAAGATAAAGGAAAAAAAGGTAAAGTAATTCGGTCTTTAATTAAGGAAGACAAGATAGTTGTTGAGGGTTTAAATGTGGTAACAAAACATGTTCGGCCAAAGAAGTCTGGAGAAAAGGGACAAAGAATTAAAATGTCCACCCCTTTACATGTTTCAAAAGTAATGTTGATTTGTCCTCATTGTAAAAAGAAAATTAGAGTAGGATACAAAATTTTAACTGATAATAGAAAAAAAAGAATTTGTCGAAAATGTAATGACATCTTTTAAAAATATAGATTAATCATATGGATTTAAAACAAAAATATTTAAAAAAAGTTGTTCCAGAATTGGTCAAAAAATTTGATTACCAGAACAAAATGGCTGTTCCTAAGATAGAAAAAGTCGTTGTTAATTCTGGGTTAAGCCGGGGAAAAACTGAGAAAAATTCTAAATATGTTGATATGGTTAGTCAAACAATCACTAAAATTACTGGACAACGACCAGTTAAAAATTTAGCGAAAAAATCAATTGCTGGGTTTAAAATTAGAGAAGGAATGCCCGTTGGTATTAGCACGACTTTGCGAGGACAAAAAATGTACGACTTTATAGATAAATTAATTAATATTTCTTTACCAAGAATAAGAGATTTTAGAGGATTAAAAACACAGAGTATTGATCAACAGGGAAATTTATCAATTGGTTTGAAAGAACAAGTAATTTTTCCAGAAATTAATCAGGAAAATCTTGAAGCAACTCATGGTTTACAAGTGGTAATTACAACAACAACTCAAAGTAAGGAAAAAGCATTAGAATTGTTTAAATTATTAGGTTTTCCTTTTTTTAGAGAAAAATAAATTTGAAATATATGGCGACTAAAGGACAAATAGTTAAATCAAATAAAGAACCTAAATATCAAACACGAAAAGTACGACGTTGTTGGCGTTGTGGAAGAAAACGTGGTTATATGAGAGAATTTGATATTTGCCGTATTTGTTTTAGAGAATTAGCGACTAAAGGAGCAATTCCAGGAATAAGAAAATCATCTTGGTAAAAATATTAAGAACCTGACTTTATTAGAAGATTAAATTAAAATATTATGACTGATCCAATTGCTGACATGCTAACAAGAATTCGTAATGCTTTGGCTATTAAAAAACCAGAGATAGTTTTGCCTTATTCTAAGGTTAAATTTAATATTGCCAATGTGTTAGAAAAAGAAAAATTGATTAAAAAAGTAGAAACAATCGAGGCAACAAAAAGTAAAACAGGATTCAAACAATTAAAATTTAAATTAATGTATGATGAAAAGAATCAATCAGTTATTGGTACTTTAAAAAGAATTAGTAAACCAGGTCAACGTATTTATGTTAAAAAAGATAAAATTCCCAAGGTTTTAAATGGTTTGGGAATGAATATTTTATCCACTTCTAAAGGTTTTATGACAGGACAAGAAGCTAGAGAGAAAAGTTTAGGAGGAGAGTTAATTTGTGAAATATATTAATCCTATGTCAAGAGTTGGTAAAAAAATTATTTCTATTCCAGAAAACGTTGAAGTAAAAGTACAAGCTCAACAGATTTTAATTAAAGGGCCGAAGGGCGAATTAAAGCAATTTCTGCCAGATTTTATTAAAATTGAAAGAAAAGATAATCAATTGAAAGTTTTAGTTGAAAAACCTGAAGAAAAAAAACAAAGATCTTGTTGGGGAACCTTTGCTAGACTGATTTTTAACATGATTCAAGGGGTAACCCAAGGGTTTGAAAAGAAATTAGAACTAGTGGGAGTGGGTTATCGAGCTGAAAAAAGGGAAAATAAGATTATTCTTAACATTGGTTTTTCTCATTTAATTGAATATCAAATTCCTGAAAATATTGAAGCCGAAGTTGAACAAAGAACAATTGTTATTAAGGGTATTGATAAACAATTAGTAGGAGAAACAGCTGCTCAAATCAGGAAATTTAAAAAACCAGAACCATATAAAGGAAAGGGAATTAAATATTCTGACGAAATAGTTCGTCGAAAAGCTGGTAAAAAAGTTGCTGGTGCAGGGACCTAATTAATAAATTTTTATGATTCAAGTAAAAAAACAACTGCAAAGAGAAAAGAGACATCGTCGAGTGCGCGCTAAAATTAATGGGACAAGCAAATGTCCTAGACTTAATGTTTTTAGAAGCAATAAATATATTTATGCGCAGTTGATTGATGACGAAAAAGGAAAAACATTAGTAGCAGTTACTGATAAAACACTAAAAATAAAGTCTAAAATCAAAGAATTTTCAAAAATAAATAATGCCTTAGAAGTGGGAAAAATTTTAGCAGAAAAAGCGATTGAAAAGAAAATAAAGAAAATAGTTTTTGATCGGGGAGGATATAAGTATCATGGACGAGTTAAAGCAGTGGCCGAAGGAGCAAGGCAAGGTGGATTAAAATTTTAAACAAATGACAAAAGAAAGAAGAATAAAAAGTAGGGGGTTACCCAGAGTTAAAACAGAACCTGAATTTACTCAGCAATTAGTTGACTTAGCTCGAGTGACTAGAGTTGTTAAGGGAGGAAAACGTTTAAGTTTTCGTGCCTGTATGGTTATTGGCAACAATAAAGGAGAAATTGGAATGGGAGTAGCCAAAGGAACAGATGTTGCTGGAGCTATTCATAAAGCAATTTATAAGGCAAATAAAAATATAATCAAGGTAACCATTGTTAATGATACTATCCCTCATTGGGTTAGAGCTAAGTATGGAGCCGCTTTAGTCTTATTACGACCAGCTAGAAAAGGTCATGGAATTGTCGCCGGAGGAGCAGTTAGAATGGTTTTGTCAATATCAGGTATTAAAAATGTTACGGGTAAAATTCTAGGTTCAAAAAGTAAAATAAATAATGTTAAGGCAACCTTTAAAGCCTTACAATCATTAAAGGTTCCTAAGGTTTAAATTTATGACCATTAAACTATCTAATTTAAAACCAGCTTCTAAATCAAAGCATCTTTCAAGAAGAATTGGCCGTGGAAATAATGCTTCTGATCCAGGTACTTATTCTGGTAGAGGAATAAAGGGTCAGCGCGCAAGGTCTGGTGGAAAAAAAGGTCTTAAAATTAAAGGTTTAAGGGGCAATTTAAGAAGTATGCCCAAATTAAAGGGATTTAACAAAAAGAAATCTTTAAAAATTAAACCAATAAGTTTGAAAGATTTAGAAAATAAATTTAAAGAAAATGAAATTGTTGATCTTGCTAAATTAGTTAAGAGTGGTTTAATAAAGAAGAAAGACCGGCGAGTTAAAATTTTAGCTCAAGGAAAGATAACAAAAAAGTTAACTATTAAAGCCTTTCGATTTTCAGAAGCAGCTGAAAAGGCTATTAAAAAAGCCGGGGGGAAAATAGAAAAAATTTAAATAAAATATTTTAATTATTTCAAATGTTGGAAAAAGTAAGACAACTTTGGCAAATTAAAGATTTAAGAAACAGCCTTCTTTTTGTTATGGCCATGTTGATTATTTTTCGTATTGCCGCCCATATTCCAGTTCCGGGAATAAATATAGCTAATTTAAAAGATTTTTTCGCGCGCAATGAAATGTTAGGAATGTTAAATATCCTTTCTGGAGGAGCGATGTCTAATTTTTCCTTAGTGGCGATGGGGATTGCCCCTTATATTACAGCTTCAATCATTATGCAACTATTAACCATGATTGTTCCCCGTTTAGAAGAGCTTAGCAAAGAAGGGGCGAGTGGTTATCAAAAAATTAATCAATATTCTCGTTTATTAACAATTCCATTAGCTTTTTTACAGTCTTATGGGATGATTTCAATTTTTAGTCAATCCAGTCAACCAATTCTAGGGGCTTTATCAACTTTTCAATTAGTTAATATTTTAACAGTTATGACTGCCGGAACAGTCTTTTTAATGTGGTTAGGGGAGTTAATTACTGAAAAGAAGATTGGCAATGGTATTTCTTTGCTTATTTTTGCTGGAATTGTTGAAGGAATTCCAATTTCTATTCAACAAACGATTGCTACTTTTTCAATGGATCAGATTGTTAATTTTTTAGTTTTAGCAGTTTTGTCCGTAGTAACAATTGCCGGAGTGGTAATTATTACCGAAGGTCAGCGCAATATTCCAGTTACTTATGCCCGACGCATTCGTGGTCATCGGATGTATGGAGGAACAGATACTTATTTACCCATGAAGGTTAATCAGGCAGGAATGATTCCTATTATTTTCGCTATTTCCATTGTTCTTTTTCCAGGTTTAATTGGACAACTTTTAACAAGGTCAGGTTCGGCTTTTATTGCTAGATTTGGTCAAATTTTAATGGGAATTACTCAAAATCAACTTATTTATGGTTTATTGTATTTTACTTTAGTGGTTGCTTTTACTTATTTTTATACTAGTATTATTTTTCACCCAAAACAAATAGCGGATAATTTACAAAAGCAAGGCGGCTTTATTCCTGGATTAAGACCCGGAGAACCAACGGCTAGTTATTTATCCAAAGTTAGTGTTCGAATTATGCTGGCCGGAGCTTTGTCTTTAGGAATTATTGCTGTTTTGCCTATTATTATCCAAAACGTTTTTAGACTTTCTACTTTTGTTGTTGGAGGAGCTGCCATTTTAATTGTTGTTAGCGTAGTTTTAGAATCGGTTAAACAAATTCAGGCTCAAATTTCCATGCACGAATACGAAGGTTTAGGTTAAATGATTTTAAAAAAATGATTAAAAAGAATTTTAATTTAATTATTTTAGGGCCAGCTGGTTCTGGTAAAGGAACTCAAGCCTGTTTGTTAGTCAAAGAGTTTAACATGAAAATAATTGAGATGGGAGAGTTGGTTAGAGGAGCGGCTAAAGAAAAAACAGAACAAGCTAAATTAATTTCTTGGATGCATGACGTGGGCATGCATTTTTCAGATGATTTTATTCTTAATCTTTTTGAAAAAAAGATTAAAAAGATTAATAAGAAACAACGTCTTTTAGTTGATGGATATCCTAGAACTGCAGGACAAGCATGGGACTTGCAAAAACTTTTAAAAAAATATTATAAGAATAGATTAAGTTTAGCTATTTGGATTAAAGTTAGTGATAAAGAAGCTTTAAAAAGATTGTTAAATAGAGCCATTTGTTCCAAGTGTGGCAAAATTTTTTCTAGTCGAAAAATTAAAAAATGTCCAGATTGCGGGGGTTTAATTAAAGTCAGGGGTTATGATAAAAATAAAAAATCAATTCAAAAAAGATTAGATTGGTTTCATAATCATGTTCTCCCGGCGATTGAGTTTTACAAACAACGCAAAATATTAGTTCAGATTAATGGAAAACAGTCAGTAGAAAAAGTATTTCAAGAAATTTTAAAAAAAATAGAAAAAAATTAGAGTAAGATGATTCTTATTAAAAACGAAAAAGAGATTGAAATCATGCGTCAGGCAGGTCAAATTCTGTCTGGAGTTATGAAAAAAATCGTCCCGTATGTTTGTCGGGGCGTTTCTACTTTAGAATTAGACCAATTGGCCGAGAAATTAATTAATCAAGCAGGGGCTAAACCAGGGTTTAAAGGATATGGAGACAAAAAAAAACCTTATCCGGCTACCCTTTGTACTTCAATTAATGAAGAAGTGGTTCATGCTATTCCTAGAAAAGATAAAATTTTAAAAAATGGTGATATTATTGGAATAGATTGCGGGGTAAAATATAATGAGTATTATTCAGATATGGCTACAACAGTCGCCGTAGGAGAAATTCCTTATAAAACGCAAGAATTGATGAATACAACCAAAGGATCCTTAGAAAAAGCGATTGAAAATATAAGAGAAGGGGTTCATTTAGGTGATATTTCTTATTTAATTCAATCTTTTATTGAAAAAAAAGGGTTTTCAGTAGTACGCCAGCTTGCTGGACATGGCGTTGGTAAAGAGCTTCACGAAGATCCAATTATTTTAAATTATGGTAAAAAAGGGACTGGGCCTGTTTTAAAATCAGGAATGGTCTTAGCTTTTGAACCAATGGTTAATATCGGGGATTGGAGAATTAAAGAACTCAAAGACGATTGGACTATTGCGACCGAAGATGGAAGTTTGTCAGCTCACTTTGAACACACAATTTTAGTTACTAAACAAGGAGTGGAAGTTTTAACGAAAATGTAACTTTTCAAATGAAATTTTTAGGCATTGACCCAGGAAAAAGATATATTGGTTTGGCCATAGCTGATGATCAAGTAAATATAGCCATGCCTTATCAAGTTTTAGATATAAAGGAGAATCAATCTTGGCTTAAAGAATTAGTCAGGATTATTAATCAAGAAAAAATATTGAAAATTGTTATTGGTCGTCCAGTTGGCCTTTCTGGTAAACCAACCGAACAAACTAGAATAACAGAACAATTTATTGAGAGCTTAAAAGAAACTTTAAATATTCCTATAATTAGTTTTGATGAAAGATTAAGTTCGAAAATGGCGGATAAGCTGTTACTTAATCAGAAGCAGAATCATTCAGTGGCGGCCAGTATTATTTTACAAGGTTATTTAGATAAGCAATCTTAAAGTTTTATCGGGAATCATAGAAATTAAATTATGATTTTTATTATTTTTTTACTCAGTTTTGCTTTGGCAACTATTTTAAATCCTTTGGTATGTAAATTAGCTTTAAGATTGAAAATAGTTGATGTTTTTGGAAAACAAAAAAGAAAAATTCACAAAAAAACAACTCCTCTTTTAGGAGGATTGGTAATTTTTTTCACCTTTTTTATTATTCTTTTTATTGTTAAACAAACTGCTTGGTGGCCAGCAGATAAAGTTTTGGACAAACATTTAATTGGTTTGTTTTTGGCGAGTAGCTTGCTAATGATTGGAGGATTTTTAGACGATAAATATAATTTAAAGCCCGTTCAAGCGATTATTTGCCCTATTTTAGCTTGTTTAGTGGTTATTATCAGTGGAATAGGGATTGAGTATATTAACAATCCCTTTGGTCCAGGTTATTTATATTTTGATAATATAAAAATAGAATTGATTAGAATAAAAGGAATGCCATATTATTTTACTCCTTGGGCTGATTTAATTACTTTTTTATGGCTAATGATTTTAATGTATTCTACTAAGTTTCTTGATGGATTAGACGGCTTGGTTTCTGGGGTAACAGTAATTGGAGCTTTGGTTATTGCTGGTCTTTGTTTTGCTACCCAATTTTACCAACCAGACGTAGGATTAATGGCTTTGATTTTAGCTGGAGCAGCCTTAGGATTTTTATTTTTTAATTTCCATCCAGCTAAGATTTTTCTAGGAGAAGGGGGGAGTCTTTTTGCCGGTTTCATTCTTGGTTCTTTGGCAATAATTTCTGGAGGTAAAGTCGCCACCACTTTTTTAATTTTAGGTTTAGCAATCATTGATTTAATTAGTGTAATTATTCAAAGAATTTTTATTGCCCATGTTTCACCATTTAAAGGAGATAAAAAACATTTTCATTTTCGTTTATTAGAAATGGGTTTTTCTCATAGACTAGCCGTTATTTTTTACTGGTCTATTGCTTTAATATTTGGGTTGACTGCTTTGTTTTTACAAACAAAGGGTAAAATAGTTGCTTTAATTGTTTTAATTGTTATTGGAACTGGTTTAATCAATTGTATTTCTTTAAAAAAAGAAAAAAGCATTAGAAATTAATTTTTTAGTCTTTTTTAATGTAAAAAAAAGTAAAAATTTTTAAAACCCTCATTTTATTGAGGATTTTATTTTTTAAACAATGCGTTGACAATTGATAAAATAGAGCATATAATTAAATTACTTTAATATATAGGCAATAAAGCTTTAATTTCAAGGTTTTTCTAATATATTTAAGGTTATGGACAATATAAATCAAGAAAAAATACCTCAACCAGAGGATGATATCGTCCTTTTTGCGGAAACCAATTATAGGAATATTCGGAAAAAATTTGGTATTAAAACCAATGATAGACGTCGGCACATGTATTTAATTGGTAAAACCGGAACAGGAAAGACAACGGCCATGGAAAATATGGCCCTTCAGGATATTCAAGCTGGAAGAGGAGTGGCTTTTATTGATCCTCACGGTGAATCAGTTGAGAAAATCTTAAATTTTATTCCTCCAAACCGAATTAATGATACGGTTTATTTTAATCCAGCGGACGTAGAATATCCTTTTGCTTTTAATGTTCTAGAAAGTGTTGGTCCAGCGCATAGACATTTAGTCGCCTCTGGTTTAGTGGGAGTATTTAAAAAGATTTGGGCAGATTCTTGGGGACCAAGATTAGAATATGTTCTTAGAAATACTATTCTTGCTTTACTTGAATATCCCGGCAGTACGCTTTTGGGGATTATGCGTATTTTAGTTAATAAAGAGTTTAGGAAAAAAGTAGTGGCTCGTTTAACAGACCCAGTGGTTAAATCATTCTGGGTAGATGAATATCCAAGATATCCTGAAAGACTGCGCGCGGAGGCGATTGCTCCTATTCAAAATAAAGTAGGACAATTTTTATCCACTTCTTTAATTAGAAATATTGTTGGTCAGGTTCGTTCTAAAATAAATTTACGGGAGATTATGGATGAAGGAAAGATTTTAATTATGAATCTTTCTAAAGGAAGAATAGGGGAAGACGCTTCAGCTTTATTAGGGGCAATGATGATTACTAAAATTCAAATGGCGGCAATGAGTCGAGTTGATATTCCTGAGGACAAAAGAAAAGATTTTTATCTTTATGTGGATGAGTTTCAGAATTTTGCCACTGAATCATTTGCTGATATTCTTTCAGAAGCAAGAAAATATCGTCTTAATTTAATTATTGGCCATCAATATGTTGGTCAATTAACTTTAGATAGTACAAAAGTGAGAGACGCTGTTTTTGGCAATGTGGGAACAATGTTATCTTTTAGAGTGGGAGCCGAAGACGCTGAATTTTTAGCCAAAGAATTTTATCCTCGTTTTGATGAAAACGATTTAGTTGATTTAGATCAATATAATATTTATGTTAAATTAATGATTGATGGAATTACCTCAGAACCTTTTTCTGCCGTTACTCTGCCGCCTATTTCTAAGCCGCAAAATTGTGGAGATAAAATTATTAAAATTTCTCGTGAAAGATATGCTGAACCCAAAAAGATCGTTGAAGAAAAAATTGCTCGTTGGACTGGTATAATTGAACCTGGGCAAGGATTGCCTCAGCCAAGCCCGGATAAATATGAAGCAAAATGTGATGGATGTGGAACTGAAATCAATGTTCCTTTTATTCCTGATGGCATAAGGCCTGTTTATTGTAAAAAATGTTTAAAAAAGGCCCGACAAACAAAAAAACCAATAGAGAGTATTTCTTTAAAACAGGCAATTAAAAAAGGTCCAGTTACATTTGATAAAGGTTGATTTTGCATCTTATGAAAAAGTTCCTTTTGTTTAGCATTTCTTTATTGTTTGGTTTAAGTCTGGCTGTTTGGATTTATACTCATATTGATTTAAGGGATGTTTTTTTGCGTTTTGGCTTTTTGGCTTGGGGACAAATAATCGTCCTTTTTGCTTTGACATTATTCAAAATTATAATCTGGATTTTCCGTTGGAAGTTTATTTTAAAAGCAATGGGCTTTGAAAAAATACCTTTCAGAAGTTTAGCCGGAGCTCGTTTAGGTGAAATGACATTGAGTTATTTAACTCCAGGTATTTTTTACGGAGGAGAAATAATGAGAGTTTTTGCTTTAAAAAAAAGTACAAATATTCCTGTGTCTCAAGGCTTAATTTCTGTTATTTCAGATAGGATAATTGAAATTTTTGCTTTTGGCATCCTTGCTTTTTTAGGAGCATGTATCTTGTTTTTTCAAAAAAATTTACTTGGAGGTTTTATTTTTACAATTCTTGGCTGTCTACCTTTGATTTTAATAGGTTTAATTTTTAAACTATTAAAATCTAATAAAGTGATTGGTTTAACAAAATTTTTCCATTTACATAAAAAAAATTTTTTTAAGCAAAATGGAGGAGAAAATGGTTTAGTTGAAAAAATTAAATTTATTAGTAAAGGAATAATAGCTTTTTTCCAAAAATCACAGAGAACTATTTTTTATAGCATAATTTTATCCTGTTTTGGTTTTGTGATGAGGGCGATTCAAATTGTTATTTTTGTCCACTTTTTAAATGAATTTATACCTTTTAAAAATGCTCTTTTAATCAGGATTTTGACTTTATTTTCTGGTTTAATTCCTATTCCAGCAATGTTAGGGATTTATGAGGGAACAAGTATTCTCGCTTTTCAAAGCGTTCAATTAACCGCGGAAACAGGTCTTAGTTTTACTTTAATAACTAGATTAATTGATTTTAGTTTTGTTTTTGTCGGGTTGTTAATCATTGCTTATTATTTAACTCATCACGTTTTTAAATTTTTTAATGGTAAAAATAATAACACAAGTTAAAAATAGTTTTTAGACATGACAACAAACGAGATAAGACAAAGTTTTATAGATTTTTTTAAAAATAAATCACATCAGGTGGTTGATTCAGCATCTTTGATACCGGCTGATCCAACGGCTCTTTTTACTTCTGCGGGAATGCAGCAATTTGTTCCTTATTTAAGTGGAAAAACAGAGCCACCCTATAATCGAGCTTGTTCAGTCCAAAAATGCTTTCGTACTTCTGATGTTGATGAAGTGGGAAACGAATTTCACCATACTTTTTTTGAAATGCTTGGTAATTGGTCATTTAATGATTATTTTAAAGAAGAAGCGATTAAATGGGCCTTAGAGTTACTAGTTGATAAATATCATTTAGAAAAAGATAGACTTTGGGTAACCTTTTTTAAAGGTGAAAAAAATATACCTGGTGACAAAGAGGTTGAAAAAATTTGGTTAAAAAACGGTATTGCCAAAGAGAGAATTAAAGAATTTGGTTCAGCTGATAATTTTTGGGGACCAATAGGTTTAATTGGGCCTTGCGGACCTTGTTCAGAAATATATTATGATAGGGGAAAAGAATTTCAAAAGAACAAATGTACGTTACTAAAATGCGGACCTAATTGCGGCTGTGGTAGATTTATTGAGATTTGGAATTTAGTTTTTATGGAATACAATAAAACAGAAAAAGGTGAGTATGAAAAACTAACAAAACAAAATATTGATACTGGAGCGGGATTAGAAAGATTAACCTGTGTTTTACAAAATAAAGAGTCAAGTTATGAAACAGACTTATTTTTACCAATTATAAATGAACTTGAAAAAATTTCTCAGAAAGCAAACTTGTCTAAACAAAAATCTGGACGGATAATTGCTGATCATATTAGAGCAATTTGTTTTTTAATTGCTGATGGAGTCTTGCCAAGCAAAGAAGATCGGGGCTATATTTTAAGAAGAATTCTTAGAAGGGCTATGCGGCACGGTCGTTTAATTGAAGCAGAAAAAGGATTTTTAATTTCTTTAGCCAAAATAGTTATTAATCAATATCATAATATTTATCCAGAATTACAAAACAAACAGAATGATATTTTAACTATTATTCAAGAAGAACAAGAAAAATTTGAAAAAACTTTAAGTCAAGGTTTAAAAGAGATTAATAAACTTTTTAAAAATTATTCCGGGGATATTAAAAAGTTTTCTTTGTCGGCTGAAGTTTTTTTTCATTTATATCAAACATATGGATATCCTCCTGAATTAGTTATTGAAGAAATAAATAGAATAAGAATAGAAAAAGGGGGAACAAAAATATCCGACGATATTAAAAAGATTTTTTTAAAACTATTTAAAAAGCATCAAGAAATATCACGAGCCGGAGCTAAAAAGAAATTTGGAGGAGTGGGTGAATTAGGAGACAAAGCCACTCCTTATCATACAACGACTCATTTATTACACCAAGCTTTGAGACAGGTTTTGGGAAATCATGTTCAACAAGCTGGTTCGGACATAACCTTAGAAAGATTAAGATTTGACTTTACTCATTCTCAAAAAATGACTGAAGAAGAAATTAGAAAAGTTGAAGATGTTGTTAATCAGAAGATAAAAGAGGGATTAGAAGTTGAAATAGAAGAAATGTCTTATGAACAAGCAATTAAGAAAAAAGCTTTGGCCTTTTTTAAAGAAAAATATCCAAAAATAGTAAAAGTTTATTCTATTGGAGATTTTTCCAAAGAAATTTGTGCTGGACCTCATGTAAAAAATACTAATGAAATTGGAGTGTTTAAGATTATTAAGGAAAAAGCGAGTGGAGCCGGGGTAAGAAGAATAAAAGCGGTTTTAAATAAATAAGAACCTGCTCACTGCGTTTGCAGAACCTTGAAATTAAATTCTATTGTATATAAATTAAGGTAATTTAATTATAAGTATCTTTCGCTACTCTCAAGAGCCTTGTTCCTTTTTGTATAGTATTTATGTCTTGGAATAATTAATTTAATTTAAAATTTTATGGCTGTTTCTAAAAAATTACTCAATTATTTAGAGAAAAACAAAGTTAAATATGAATTAATTGACCATCGTATTGTTTATACGGCTTGGGATTTAGTTCAAACTTTACATTTAAAAAAACCAGCTGAAGTAGTTAAAACATTGATTGTTAAAATAGATAAAGACTATGTTTTAGTTTTATTACCATCAAATAAGAATTTAGATAAGGCTAAATTTAAAAAAACAGTTAATCAATGGAGAAAAAAACAAGAATTAAAGGCGATTAAAAAGATTGATTTTGCTAAAGAAGCTTGGATGAAAAAGAATATTAAAGTAGGGAAATTGGGGGCAATTCCGCCATTTGGTAAATTATTAAACATGCCAGTGTTTGCTGATAATGCTATTTTAAAGCCAGTAAAAGTGATTGTTAATGTTGGAGATTATGGAACTTCTTTAAAGATTAAAACAAAAGATTTAATAAAGTTAGAAGAACCAATTAGGGCAAGTTTTGCTAAAAAAAAGTAAGTTATTGAAAATAATATGTATACGCTTAAGCTTGAAAAATTTCAAGGGCCATTTAATTTATTACTTCAATTAATTGAAAAAGAAAAATTAGATATTACCGAAGTCTCTTTATTTCAAGTGACTGATGAATTTTTAAATTATATTAGAAAAGTTGAACAAGTTCAGCCTTATGAGTTGGCTGATTTTTTAGAGATTGCCGCTAAGTTGATTTTAATTAAATCCCGGCTTTTAATACCAAACTTAGTTGAAGAAGAAGATGATGGCCAAGATCTAATTAACCGATTAAAGATTTATCAACAATATGCCCGGGTGACTAAAATTATTGGCAAAATAGCAAATTATCCTAAATATAGTTTTGCTCGAGATAAAATTCCTTTGCAAATAATACCAGAATTTTCTTTAGATATTAAAATTACCCCTAAGATTTTAGAAAAATATTTTAAAGAACTTTTAGGAATTCTTTTAGCCCAGTCTAAGTTAGCTAAAAAATCTTTTAGGCGTAAAGTAATTTCTTTAAAACAAAAAATTAATGAATTAGTAGAGATTTTAAAAAAAGAATCACAAATTAATTTTGTTTCATTGATTAAAAACAGAAAAAAGCCAGAAAAAATTGTAATGTTTTTGGCTGTTTTAGAATTAATCAAAAGAAAACAAGCTTTGATTAGTCAGACAGGCTTGTTTGAAGAGATTATAATTTCAAGAGTTGAATCAAACAAGAAAATATGATTTTCTTGTTTGTAAAGCTCAAAGGAATTTCAAGCTTTGCTTATTATTAAAAGAAAATAAGAATCTACTTTGCAGAAGCTTGAAATTAAAGAGCATTTTAATTATAAGAACCTAGCTCGGCTAGAACCTTGAAATTAAATATTATTTTATAAATAATAATGTATTTTAATTATAAGAATATGGAATTAAAACAAGAACAACTAAAATCAATTATTGAAAGTATTTTTTTTATTGCTAATCGACCATTAACCATTAAAGATTTGAGTAAAATTATAGGGCAAAAAACAGAAAATATCCAAGAATCTTTAAGCGAATTAATGAGTGATTATCAAAAACAAGAAAAAAAAGGTTTAAAAATTATTCAAAACAACAAAGAATATCAAATGGTTACTAATCCTGATTATAGTCAATTTATTCAAAAGTTTTTAAAACAAGAAGTTAATCAGGAATTAACCCCGGCTTCTTTGGAAACATTATCCATTATTGCTTATCGAGGGCCGATTAGAAGAGATGAATTAGAGCAAATTAGAGGAGTAAATTGCAGTATTATTTTACGCAATCTTTTGATTAAGGGATTGATTATTGAAGAGAATAAAGATAATGAGACTTATAATGTTAGTTTGGATTTTATCCGTCATTTAGGAATAAAAGATTTAAATGAATTACCAGATTATCAAAAATTAAATCAAGATATTTCTTTATCTTCTTTGATTGGAGAAGAAGAATAAGAACCTGCTTCGCAGAACCTTGAAATTAAATAATAATTTAATTATAGGCTCTCATAGTTCAACGGATAGAACGCAGGTTTCCGGAACCTGTAATGGAGGTTCAATTCCTCCTGAGAGCAATTTTATTATTTAAATTAATTTAATATTAAATAAAAAATGAAAAAAAGGTTTATAGAAACATATAAAAGACTATTCATTAGGAATTTTTCATTAACGAATATACAGATTTGGTATCGAGCAGAAAGTAAAAACAAAAAACAATGGACTAAAAACAAACAAAAACATCAGCCATATATAGTATTTGAGAGAGAAAATGATTTAGTGACAGTTTATTACAGTCAAAACGGAATTAGCTGGATGGAAAATGAATTAAACAAAAAAATAAGAACAAAAAAGGATTTTTTACAAAAACTTAGGCAAAAGGTTGAAGAAAAAAATAAGCCAATAAAAAAGATATATAAAAATGTCAAAACTTTGAATTATAAGGAATTAGTTAAGTTTTTATGCGATTTTGAAGATTGTTATTCATGGATGGAAGCATTATGGTTTATTTGCACAATCGTTGATTTAAAAGATATTGATATTAGTTCATTGGCAAAAATAAGAAGAGAAACAGATAATTTTGCGTCTAATACAGAATTGGTTATTAGGAAATCGATAGAAAATTGTTTTCCTAAATACAAAAATTATTCAGATGTTATATCTGAAAAAGAAATTAAAACTAAAAAAATAGCTTCAATTGATGAATTAAAGGAAAGAAAAAGGGCATATATTTTTACAGATAATAAATTATTTGTTCAAATAGAACGAAAAGCAATTGAAAAAAAATATAATATTAAAATAGAAAAAGATAATATCAAAAAAAGAGATGTTTTAAAAGGAAAATCAATTTATAAAGGAAAAGTACAAGGGAGGGTTAAAATAATCATGAGTTTTCAAGATGTAAAGAAATTTAAAAAGAATGACATATTAATATCTTCAATGACGACGCCTGATATTTTACCAGCTACGAAAAAAGCAAAAGCAATAGTAACTGATGAAGGGGGATTTTTGTGCCATGCGGCAATTGTAAGCCGTGAATTTAAAATTCCATGTATTGTTGGTACTAAAATTGCCACTAAAGTGTTAAAGGATGGGGACTTGGTTGAGGTGGACGCGAATAAAGGCATTGTTAAAATTTTAGAAAAGAAAAGATAGAAATAATAAAGTTATCCACATTTTAATGTTGACTTAAAGATGACCTTAAGTTATACTTTATTTGTAATAAATAAAAATTAAACTTATGGAAAAGATCATTGGATTAAAAGATTTGAGACAAAAAATGTCAGAATATTCTAAAAAAATTAAAGCAGGAGAGTCTTTTATTGTTGTTAAACGTTCCCGTCCTTTATTTAAAATAGTTCCTATTAAGGAAGAAATATGGGAGACAGTGGTTGATTTTACAAAAATTAAAAAAGGCGGGATTGATATTGAGGATATTCTTTTAAGACTTTAGTTATGGATAAACTTGATAAAGTTTTACAAACATTAGAGAAAAAAGAAAAAAAAGCAATTAGAGATATTTTAGTTAAAATTAAAAATAAAGATTTCAAAAATTTAGACGTTAAAAAACTAAAAAGTAAAAGTAATATTTTTAGGGTAAGAAAAGGAAAAATAAGGATAATTTATTATTTAAAACAAAATAGGATTATGATTTTATCCATAGAACGGAGAAGTGAGGATACTTACAAATTTTAGTTTTTAGAATTATTTTTTAAAAATTTGATAAAATGCTCATTTTATGCCATAATAATAGCATAAAAAGTTTTAATAAAATATTATTATGGAGAAATTCAAATTTGAGAGATTATATTCTGAAGAAGAGAAAAGATATAACCCAAATAATGAAGGAATTATTTCGGTCTTTCGCCATGGTGATAAAACTCCAGAAGGACAATTATCTCCTAAAGGATTTGAACAAGCAAGGGAAAAAGCAGAAACAACAGAAAGATTAGGAGTAATTGTTAAAGATTATGCTAGCCCAACGCAAAGAACTCAGGATATGGGGAAAGAAATGAGCCAGACTTTAGCAGACCAAGAGTTAATATATCCTGATACAGAAAAAACGATAAAAGGAGAAAAATATAATAGCCGAGCAAGAGATTATTTAAGTTTTGCTGAGAAAGGAATAAAACCACAATGGTTAATAGAAAATTGGAAAGCTTTAAGTAAACAAGGATCCAATAAACCTCTTGAAACTTATTTGTCTTTTAATGAAGAAAGACCCGACCAAACAACTCTTTCTCCAAAAGAAATGGCTAGTCGAGTTGGGAAAGTGATTTATGACCAAATTAGATTGATTGGTAGATTAAAATCTGGATCAGAGGTTAATTTGGTTGATGCTTCACATTCTCCTACATTAGACGTTTTTATTGCCAGTTTTTTAAAAAATAAGATAGAGCAGGATCCTGTTGATTTAGAAGGGGAAACTTTGGTAGAAAAGATGGGTGGTGCTTTTAGTGTTGCTGAAGGTTTCGATATAAAGGTGAAGACAGATGAACAAAGAAAATTAACAGCAAAAATAAATTTTAGAGGAAAAGAATATGAAATTGATATGAATGAACTAAAAGAATTATCTGAGTTTTACAAAGAAGACAAAAAAAAGACAGAGAAATAAGAATATTTATAATATAGAATAAGAGAGACGGTTAATCCGTCTCTTTTGTTGCCCTCTTGAGGTGGATGCCACACATGGTATAATTAGATTACTATAAATAAATATATAAATATCTAATTTCAAGGTTCTGCGAACGTAGTGAGCAGGTTCTTATAGTTAATATTATAAAAAAGTAACAGAAAGCTATGAATGGGTTTATAAAACATTTTAATCAAATTTCAAAAAAGGATGTTGATTCTGTTGGAGGAAAAGGAGCTTCTTTGGGAGAAATGACAAAAGCTGGTTTTCAGGTGCCAGAAGGTTTTGTGGTTACTGCCGCAGCTTTTGAGAAATATTTAAAAGAAACAGATATTAATGTAGAAATTCGGGCGAGGTTAAACAAAATCAATTTAAAAGATATAAAATCAGTAGAAGAGAGTTCAGAAATTATTAGGGACTTGGTTATGAATAAAAAGATGCCCAAATCCATGCAACAAGAAATATTAAAAGAATTTAAAAAATTAAAGGCAAAATATGTTGCAGTCAGAAGTTCAGCCACAGCCGAAGATTCAAAACTTGATTCTTGGGCCGGGGAATTAGAAACTTATTTAAATACTACTGAAAAAAATATTTTAAAAAACGTAAAAAAATGTTGGGCTTCTCTTTATGCTCCTCGCGCTTTGTTTTATCGGATAGAAAGAAAGATGCAAAGAAAAAGTGTTTCTGTGGCCGTGGTTGTCCAAAAAATGATTCAATCAGAAGTTTCAGGAATTTGTTTTACTGTTCACCCTATTACCAAAGATAAAAATCAAATGATTATCGAGGCTGGTTATGGTTTAGGCGAGGCGATTGTAGGAGGAATGATTACCCCCGATGCTTATGTGATTGAAAAAAATTCTTTAACTATTTTAGATATTAATATTAGTGAACAAAAAAAAATGATTAAGTGGGCAAAAAATAAGAATCAAAATGTCACGGTTTCTAAAGAAAAACAATCTAAACAGAAATTAAAAAATTCTGAAATTATTAAATTAAGTAAAATAGTTAGAAACATTGAAAAACATTATAAATCCCCGCAGGATATTGAATGGGCTTATGCTAAGGGTAAATTATACATTACCCAAAGCAGACCCATTACTACATTATAATTTATATTATTTACCCCGCACCAAGCTTGCTTTGGTGCGGGGCCCAATCAAGACCAATTACGACGTTATAATATAATGATTAAAAAAATATTAAAAAAAATAATCCCTCAACCAATTTTATTATTTTATCATTGGATTTTAGCTCATTTGGCCGCTTTTATTTATAATTATCCAAGTAAAAAAATGATTGTTATTGGGGTGACTGGTACTTCTGGCAAATCAACTGTGGTTAATTTAATTGGGCAAATTTTAGAGCAAGCCGGGTTTAAAGTAGGTTTAACAACCACTTTTAATTTTAAAATTGGGAAAGAAGAAAAAATTAATAAACATAAAATGACCATGCTTGGTCGTTTTGCTTTGCAAAAATTATTAAGGCAGATGTATAAATCTGGTTGTCAGTATGCCGTAATTGAAACGACCTCGCAAGGGATTAAACAGTATCGTCATTTAGGAATTAATTATGATGTCGGAGTTTTTACCAATTTATCAAAAGAACATATTGAGTTTCATGGTAGTTTTGAAAAATATAGAGAGGCTAAACAAAAGTTTTTTAAACATTTAAGTAAATGTAAAAGAAAAAAGATTAATAAAGAAATAATTAACAAAGTTAGCGTAGTTAATTTAGATGATAAAAATAAAGAATATTTTTTAAATTTTAAAGTTGACCAGCAATATGGTTATACTTGTCAAAAAAATAGTTTAAAAGATATTAAAGTTATTAAGGCAGAAGATATTAAAATCAGGGCAAATGGTTCAGAATTTATAGTTGATAATGTTAATTTTAAAATTAGTCTATTGGGAAAATTTAACATTATCAATGCTTTAAGCTCTATTTGTGTTGGATTATCTCAAAAAATTGATTTAAATTCTTGTCAAAGAGCTTTAATAAAAGTTAAGCAAATACCCGGGCGTATGGAAGTGATTAATAAAGAACCCTTTACAGTTATTGTTGATTATGCGCATACACCTGATTCTTTAGAAAAGGTTTATCAAACTTTAAAAGGATTGGGAAATCAGTCCAGATTAATCTGCGTTTTAGGCTCAGCCGGGGGAGGAAGAGATAAATGGAAAAGGCCGATTATGGGACAAATTGCTGAAAAATATGGGGATGAAATAATTATCACTAACGAGGACCCATATGACGAGAATCCCGAAGAAATTATTAACCAAATAATTTCAGGAATAAAAAATAAAAAGGTAATTAAAATTTTAGATAGAAAAAAAGCAATTGAAAAAGCTATAAATATAGCTAGAGAAGGAGATATCGTAATTATTACTGGCAAGGGTTGTGAACCATGGATTATGCAAGCAAAAAATCAAAAAATTGCTTGGGATGATAGAGTAATTGTTAAAGAGTTTTTAAATAATAAGTAAGAATAAAAATCTCTTTTTTAAAGAGAAGTTTGAAATTTAAAAATCTTTTAATTATAGGCCTGTGGACGAATTGTGGATAAACTCTATTTTGGCTTAATAGAGCATTAAAATATGACGATAAATAGAGTTGACTAAATAAGAATTTTTTGATATGATTTATTTAGTTGTTTTTTTATATTATATTTCTATTATACAAAAAATTTAAAAAATTAAACAAACAAATCCTTTAGGAATTATATTCCTGAGGTTTTTTGCTCTCAAAATATTTTATGTCTGAAAAACGTAAATATTTTTCAGAATCCCACCCTAATTTACCATTGCCTGATTTGGTTCAAATACAAAAGACTTCATATTCTTGGTTTCTAAAACATGGGATTAAAGAATTAATAAAAGAATTTTCCCCAATTGAAGATGCCGTGGGGAAAAAGTTTGAATTACATTTTATAAACTGTTCTTTAGGATTACCAAAGTTTGACGAAGTCACAAGTAAAGATAGAAATTTAACCTATGAAGCACCTTTAAACGTAAAGGTACGTTTAATTAACAAGAAAACCAGTAAAAGAATTGAACAAGAAATATATTTTAGCGACATCCCCCTAATGACTGAAAGGGGAACTTTTATTATTAATGGCATTGAAAGAGTTATTGTTCAGCAATTAATTAGGTCGCCCGGGGTGTTTTTCTCAAGAAAACCAATTAAAGGGCAATTTTATTATGGGGGTAAAATAATTCCTGACAGGGGAGCTTGGCTTGAATTTGAAACAGATACTAAGAAAGTGATTTGGGCGAGAATTGATAGACAAAGAAAAATACCAGTTACTTCTTTGCTTAGGATTTTTGGTTATGGAACAGATAAAGAGATTTTAGATTTATTTACGCCAATCAAGGCTCGTTTAGACAAACAAAATAAAAAACCTAAAATAGATGTTTCTGCTTTAGACTATATTAAAGCAACTTTGGAAAAAGATCCTTCTGCCTCAGAAGAAGAAGGACTAATTGAAGTTTATCGTAAAATTCGACCGGGTGATTTAGCCACGGTTGATAATGCTAAATCATTAATTTATGCTATGTTTTTCTTGTCTAATCGTTATGATTTAAGCAAAGTAGGAAGATATAAGATAAATCAACGACTTAATCTTGACAAAAATATAAACAAGAGGGTTTTACGCCCAGAGGATTTAAAAGCAATTATTTCAGAAATTATTAATCTTAATATTAGCCAAGCAGATCCAGATGATATTGATCATTTAGCCAACCGTCGTATCCGCGCGGTTGGTGAATTAGTTCAAAATAGAATGAGAGTAGGCATGCTTAGATTACAGCGGATTACCAAAGACAGAATGAGTGTTTTTGAAGGAAAAACAACCCCAGGACAGTTGGTTAATGTTAGACCAATTACAGGGGTGATTAAAGAGTTTTTTATGTCTTCGCAGTTATCTCAATTTATGGACCAAACCAATGTTCTTTCTGAATTATCTCATAAGAGAAGATTAACCGTGGCTGGTCCAGGAGGGTTAAGCAGAGAAAGAGCTGGTTTTGAAATAAGAGATGTTCATCGCACTTATTATGGTAAAATTTGTCCTATTGCTACTCCAGAAGGGCCAAATGTTGGTTTGGTTAGTCACTTATCATGTTATGCCCGAATTAATGAATATGGCTTTATTGAAGCCCCTTATCAAAAAGTAGTTAAAGGAAGAATAACTAATCAAATAGTTTATCTTAATGCTTATGAGGAGGAACAATATATTATTGCTCCTTTTCTTAAAGAAGTTGATAAAAATGGACGGATTGCTGATAAAAGAATTGAAGCAAGGCTTTATGGTCATCCTGGTTTTGCCAAGCCTTTAGAAGTAGAGTTTACTGATGTGGCGGCTAATGAAATTATTAGTATTAGTACTTCTTTAATTCCATTTTTAGAACATGATGACGGGGTAAGAGCTTTAATGGGAACAAATATGCAACGTCAGGCAGTTCCTTTAATAAAATCAGAAGCGCCAATAGTAGGAACTGGGGTTGAAGGCAAAATAGCGCGGGATTCTGGGCATTTAATTATGGCCAAAGAATCTGGAAAAGTAACTGAAGTAGATGCAAAACATGTTAAAATAACCAGTCATTCAGGCAAAACAAAAACTTATTATTTTGATAAATATCTTCGTTCAAATTATGATACTTGTGTAAATCAACAGCCTTCAGTTGAAAAAAATCAAACTGTTAAAGTTGGTGATATTTTAGCCTATGGTTCTTCAATTGATAATGGAGAATTAGCCTTGGGTCAAAATATTTTAGGAGCTTTTATGTCTTGGGATGGTGGTAATTACGAAGACGCTATTTTAATTTCTTCTAGAATAGTTCAAGATGATAGATTTACTTCTTTGCATCTTGATGAACATACTATTGATATTCGAGAAACAAAATTTGGTCCTGAAATGACTACCAGAGACATTCCTAATGTTAGTGAAGAAAAATTAAAAGACCTTGATGAAGAAGGAATTATTAGAATTGGAGCAGAAGTAAAATCAGGGGATATTTTAATTGGAAAAATTACCCCTAAAGGAGAAGCAGAATTGACCCCAGAAGAAAAATTACTTAGGGCAATTTTTGGAGAAAAAGCTCAGGACGTAAGAGATTCTTCTCTTTATCTTGAACACGGAGAACATGGTAAAATAATTGGAATCAAAATATTTTCTCGTGAAAAAGGGGATAAATTAGCCCCAGGCATAGTTAAATCAATTCATGTTTTAGTGGCTGATTTAAGAAAAATTCAAGTAGGTGATAAAATGGCTGGTCGTCATGGAAACAAAGGGGTCGTCTCTAGAATTGTTTCTCAAGAGAATATGCCTTATTTAGAAGACGGAACTCCAGTTGATATTATTCTTAATCCATTAGGAGTTGTTTCCCGAATGAATTTGGGTCAGATTTTAGAAATTCACATGGGCTTGGCTGCTCAAAAATTAGGTTATAAAACAGCTACCCCTACCTTAAATGGAATTAAAGAAGAGACAATTAAACAAGAATTGGTTAAAGCAGGATTTTCACCAAGCGGAAAAGTAACTCTTTATGATGGGCGGACTGGCGAGGCTTTTAAAAATCAAGTTACTGTCGGCTATACCTATTTTATGAAACTTAATCATTTAGTTGAAGATAAAATTCACCAACGATCAATTGGTCCCTATTCTTTAATTACTCAACAACCTTTAGGAGGAAAAGCTCAATTTGGGGGACAAAGATTTGGGGAAATGGAAGTTTGGGCTTTAGAAGGCTATGGAGCCGCTTATACTTTACAGGAGATGTTAACCATCAAATCTGATGATGTTTTAGGAAGAACCAAAGCTTATGAATCAATTATCAAAGGTCTGCCAGTAAGAGAAACATATATTCCAGAATCATTTAGTGTTTTAGTTCGTGAATTAAAAGGATTGGGTTTAAACGTAGAAATGATTAAAACATAAAAAATCAAAAATCAAAATTAAGGTATAAATAATTTTACATTTTGATATTTAAATTTTACATTTAAGCGAAGCGCTTATGTCAACTCCATCAACAATTGGAACATTAACTCTACCCAGTGATAAATCACGACGGGCTTTAGATTTTAATGCTATTTCTTTGCGTCTAGCTTCTCCAGAAGAAATTAGAAAATGGTCACATGGTGAAGTGACTAAGCCAGAAACAATCAATTATCGAAGTAGAAAACCAGAAAGAGATGGTTTATTTTGCCAAAAGATTTTTGGCCCGGTAAAAGATTGGCAATGTGCTTGTGGTAAGTATAAAAAACTTCGTTATCGAGGTCTTGTTTGTGATCGTTGTGGAGTAGAGATAACTCGTAGCTTAGTTAGAAGAGAAAGAATGGGCCATATTGAATTGGCTGCGCCAGTGACGCATATTTGGTTTTTACGAAGTGTCCCATCAAGAGTTGGTTTAATTTTAAGAATGTCGGCTCAGACCTTAGAAAAAGTAGTTTATTTTGCCAATTTTGTTATTACGGAAATAAAAGAAAATTTAAAACAACAAACCCTTGAAGAATTAGAACAAGAGTTTAAAGAAAAGAAAAAAGAACTAAAAAAGGAACAAGAGGCAGAGAAAAAAATTAAAGAATTAACTGAAAACTATAATGAGACTAAGCACGAAATTTTAGATTTAAAGCTTAAAAAATTATTAACCGAACTTGAATACAGAGATTTTTCTTTAAAATACGGACATTTTTTTTCAGCTGACATTGGAGCAGAAGCAATTTTAAAACTCTTACAAAATATTGATTTGTCTAAATTAATTAAGGAAACAGAAGGAGAAAAAAGAAAAACGACTAATCCAACTAAAAAAAAGAAATTAGTCCAAAGAATAGGATGTTTAAAAAGTTTTTTAGTAAACAAAATCAAACCAGAACACATGATTTTAAGAGCAGTTCCGGTTATTCCCCCAGAATTAAGACCATTGGTTCCGCTTGATGGTGGTCGTTTTGCTTCATCAGACTTAAATGACCTTTATCGAAGAGTGATTAATCGCAATAATCGATTAAAACGTCTTTATGATTTACATGCCCCAGAAGTAATTTTACGCAATGAAAAAAGAATGCTTCAAGAAGCAGTTGACGCTTTAATTGATAATAATATGAGATCTGGGAAGACAACGATTGCTTCTACTGGTCAACGCCGACCCTTAAAATCTTTAGCAGATATTTTAAAAGGAAAACAAGGAAGATTTCGCCAAAATCTACTTGGAAAAAGAGTTGATTATTCAGCTCGATCCGTAATTGTTGTTGGGACTAAATTAAAATTAAACCAATGTGGCTTGCCTAAAATCATGGCCTTGGAGCTTTTTAAGCCTTTTATTGCTAGTAAATTAATTAAACAAGGTTTGGTTCATAATGTCCGCAGTGCTAATCGTTTAATTGAAGATGCCACCGAAGATGTTTGGGCAATTTTAGAAGAAATCACTAAAAAGTTTTATGTTTTACTTAATCGAGCTCCAACTTTACATCGTTTAGGGGTTCAAGCTTTTCAGCCTGTTCTTATTGAAGGAAAAGCAATTCAAATTCATCCTTTAGTTTGTGCTGCTTTTAATGCAGATTTCGATGGTGACCAAATGGCCGTGCATCTTCCCATTACTGAAAGAGCTCAAAAAGAAGCGAAAGAACTTATTTTATCTGTTCATAATCTTTTAAAACCAGCTACTGGAGAACCAGTAGTTACTCCGACCCAAGATATGGTTTGGGGCGCTTATTATATGACCATGCTTAAGGATATTAGAAAAAATCCTTTATCTTTTATTAATGCCCAAGAAGCTATTTTAGCTTATAAATTAGGTAAAATAGATTTACAAGAAAAAATTAATGTTAGAATTGACAAGAAAATGAAAGAAACTAGTGCGGGTCGATTAGCTTTTAGGGATATTTTACCTTCAGGACTTTATCAAATGAATGATGTGGTGGATATTAAAATGCTTAAGAAATTTGTGATCGAATCTATAGAAGTATATGGAGAAGAAAAAACAGTTGAATTATTAGATAAAGTTAAAGAAAAGACTCTTTATTATTTAACTTCTTCGGGTCTTTCTTGGGGAATGGATGATTTACCTACTTTACCAGAAAAGAAAAAAATTATTGAAGAAGCTGAAAAAAAGGTTGATAAAATACAATCTCAATATGATATGGGCTTGTTAGCTGAAGACGAACGTTATCTTAAAAGTATTGAAACATGGATGACGGCTAAAAGTGAAATTACAGGAATTGTGAAAAAAAATCCTTTAGCTGTTTCAGCAATTTTCACCATGGTTGAATCAGGAGCGCGTGGTTCTTGGGTTCAATTAGCTCAGATGTTTGGAATGAGGGGAATTGTTTCTTCTCCAACCGGCCGTTTAATTGAACTACCTATTAAATCTTCTTTTAAAGAAGGTTTTAGTGTTTTAGAATACTTTATTTCTACTCATGGTTCAAGAAAAGGGGTGGCTGATACGGCTTTACGCACGGCTAGCGCAGGATATTTAACCCGTCGGATGGTTGATGTTTGTCAAGACATAATTATTACTGAAAAAGACTGTGGTGATAAAAAAGGTATTTGTTTAACTCGTCAGGAAAATTTGGAAATGGATGAAAATTGGCAAAGCAGATTATTTGGTAGGACTGCTAGTCAAGATATTAAACATCCAAAGACCAAAAAGGTGATTGTTAAAGCCAATGAAATAATTAGTAGACAAAAAGCAAAAGAAATTAATGAAGCAGACCCGGAAGAAGTTCATATTCGGTCTGTTTTAAGTTGTAAATCACTTCAAGGCACTTGTATTAAATGTTATGGTTATGATTTAGCCTATAATAAACCAGTTGAATTAGGGGTTCCAGTTGGGGTTATTGCGGCTCAAAGTATTGGTGAGCCAGGAACTCAGCTAACCCTAAGAACTTTTCATACTGGTGGAGTAGCCGGATTAGATATTACTCATGGTTTACCCCGAGTGGAAGAACTTTTTGAAGTACGACCAGTTAAGAAAAAGGCAGTGATTGTTAAACATGATGGGGTGGTTAATTTAGTCAAAGAAGATAATAAGAACATGATTGTTTTAAAATATAAAGGAGAAAAAGAAGAAACTTATTTAATTGACAAGGATGAAGATTGGAAAATTAAAGTTAAAGAAGGTCAAAAAGTAAAAATAACAGAGGTTTTGGCCATATTTAAGAAAAGAAAAATTAAAGCTAAACATAAGGGTAAGATTAAGCTTAGTCCTGGGATTATTAAAATTTATTATGAATTTGAAGATAAAGAGGAATACGATGTTACTGGTTATGGTGTTTGGATTAAAGATGGAGACAAAGTCAAGGTAGGAGAACAATTAACCGATGGCAGTTTAGATTTGCGTGAACTTTATGAATTAAAAGGAAGAGAAACAACGGAGAAATATATCCTTAAGGAAATTCAATATATTTATACATCTCAAGCCCAGAGATTAAATGATAAACATATAGAAATAATTATTCGTCAAATGTTTTCTCGCTGTTTAATCAAGGATGGGGGAGAAACAAATCTTTTACCCGGAGAAATAGTTCCCAAATCTTTTTTTAGGGAAATTAATATAAAAGCAAAAGCGAGAGGAAAAAAACAAGCCGAAGCAGAAGAAAGATTAACTGGGATTACTCGAGTTTCTCTTTCAACTGATTCTTGGCTTTCAGCCGCTTCTTTTCAAGAAACTTCAAGAGTCTTGGTTAAGGCCGCCATTAGTGGTCGGCCAGATCATTTAAGGGGCTTGAAAGAAAATGTAATTGTTGGTAGATTAATTCCAGTAGGGACAGGATTTAAGAAAAAGAAACTTTAAAAAATTAGAATATCCAAGATTAAAAGACAAGAATTTACCCTTTGATTAAAAGCTTGAAATTAAAAATTTTAGCCAATGGTTAAAAAGGCATGAAAAAAAATAAAAAAAAGAAAAAGAACAAAAAGGAGTCTAGACTTTCTCTTAATAGAAAGACACAACGATTAATTGTCGCCATAATTTTATTCACTTTGGCGATTATTTTATTTTTAGGCCTAGTTAATTTAGCCGGAGTAGCAGGTGAATTTTTTGTTTTAGGTTTAGAAATACTTTTTGGTTGGGCAAGCTGGTTTGTTCCAATTGTTTTAGTTTTAGCTGGCTGGTTAATACTCAAATACGAAGATGTTAAAGAAATGAATCAAACTTCAGACAGAAGATATCCTTCCTTTGGTGCTCGTTGCGGAGGATTAATTTTTTTAATGGTTATTTTATCAGCTATTTTTCATATCAGCTTTGTCAGTGATAAAATTGCTTTAATTGAGCATTATGGAGGTGGTTATTTCGGCTATGGGCTTAGTTATCTTATTGTTAATACTTTTGGCTTTTGGGCCAGTTGGGTGATTTTTATAGGTCTTTTTATTATTGGATTAATTATTGTTTTATTTGGCTTGGTTAGTTTAAAAAAAGAAAAACAAGAAGAAGAAAAAGAAAAAGAAAAAATGGTTCAACAAAGTTTGTTTAAAAATATATTTAGTAAACTCAAATCTATTTTTAAAAGAAAACAAAAATTAGTTTTAAAACCAGAATCAACAGATAAATTATTAGGAGAATCGATTGAAAAAGAAGAGGAAGAAGAAGGAGAAGA
>Ga0207997_1000086_pt1 | contig 41975 bp, 66 predicted proteins | sample AntAceMetag02UKN_FD_184777 | JGI IMG/M metagenome (GOLD analysis project Ga0207997, IMG submission 184777) | Saline lake microbial communities from Ace Lake, Antarctica - Antarctic Ace Lake Metagenome 02UKN (SPAdes) (version 2) | ecosystem: Environmental > Aquatic > Non-marine Saline and... | reverse complement strand
GACCGCTAACGCTCATTCAGCCGGGCCAGAACAGTGACTGCAACCAGGGCTCGATCAGCCTGTGGGATAACTCGTTGCCGCAGATCATGGCCACCCCTCTGGGCTTGGGATCATCTCAGCGAGTGGTAAAGACTCCGATGGATCAGGACAAGCACGACGGTGCCGGTATTGTTGACGGTGTCGAGACTCCGTGGTTTGAGCATGCACACCTGCTCCCGCGTCTCGTGCAGGATATGGGTAACGTCATCTCTGACCAGACGATTCTCGGTGAACTATACAACGCGGATCGCAAGAATTCGATCACGGTGACATCGGTGATTAACAATCTCGACACTGGAGTTAAGATCTCAGGCGTGCCGGCCGTGCCGTTCACCATAGACTCGCAGGACGGCGTGCCCTTCACCATCACTGTGCTACGGAGTGGTGGCTTGACAATCAACAGTACGTACACGTTCGTGCTCTCCACTGGCGAGGAGTACGTTGTAACGATTATAGGTTCTCGTATCGTACTGCTCCCGATTCGGCCGGAGGCTCCCTTCCGCGAGCACCTCATCTTCGACACGAAAATCGTTGAAGCCGTGAGCGGAGAAGAGCAGAGGATACAGAATCGTCAGTATCCTCGTGGACTGTTCGAGGCTACATTCCGCAAGAACCGCAGGGCCATCGAGATGATACTCTTCGACCGGCAGTCCAGAGTGGTTGCGGTCCCGGCATGGCACGAGCCGGCGTTCATGGTTGTGGCGGGTGTGGTGGATGATGTCACTGTCACGGTCAACACCACGGACTATGCTAACTTCTATGTCGGTGGGTATGCCGTTGTCTTAGAAGATCAGTACACCTACGATGCGTTGAAGATCGAGTCGATGACAGCGACGACGCTGACGTTCGAGTCGGCCCTGAGCTTCAACTACACGACGAAAGCTCAAGTGATGCCACTCATGACCGCGTACATCGAGGCCTCCAGTGCGTCACTCAAGAAGCCGTACAACGATCAGGACTTCAACCTTAGACTCCACGTGGACCCCACGGACAATGATATCGCGGATGCCTCCGGATGGAGCACCTACGACGGCGACTTGTTCTTGGACGACCCGAACCTCATCGTCGGTGGACAGCTCACAGAGGCATTACGTACCAAGGTAGCTGTCCTCGACAACCTCACCGGGGTTCGCAGGCCGGTGTCGGCGTGGGAACACAACAAGCGTCAGAGTAAGAAGGGCTTCAAGACGAACACTCGGGAAGAGCTGTGGAAGCTGCGGAAGCTCATCCACTACCTGCAAGGTAAGCAGGTGTCATTCTACATCCCGACATTCTCGAAGGACATCGTTCCGACGCTGGACATGACAATAGGGACGTTCTCCATAACTATGGCGAACATTGGCTATACAATGAACGCACGTCAGCGTTGGCCCAAGCAGGTGGTTCGCGTGGTCCTCACGGACGGAACCATGCTGACCAGGACGATCCAGAACAGTGCGGAGGTGAGTTCGGCGGTTGAGCAACTTACTCTGAACGATTCCTGGCCGGCGACGTACGAGCCCAGTGATATTGAGCGGATAGAATTCTTGGAAAAAGTCAGATTTGATGTTGACGACATCGTCGTTGTACACTATAATGCATTAGGACAGAGTAAGTGCGTCGTTCCGATTAAGGAGGTCGATGAGTAATGTCATTTGAAGCCCTGGAACTATCACAGGCAAGTGGTAGCCGAATCGAGATCTACACTCTCGCGATGGGCAACTCCATCTACCGGATGCACAACTCTATCGAAGAGGTCGTCAGCTACCTGGGGGACAACTTCTATCGAACCTCGATCAGTCGCGGCAACATCTCAACCGGCCAGGAGTACCTGGAGATCTCGCTCCCTGGGGATCACACGTTCCCACTGAAATTCACCAACATCGCTCCGGGCCAAACAGCGACCCTCACGATCCAGACTTGGCACCGAGCAGACGACACGGACGTCCAGGTCATCTATAAGGGCGTGGTTCGATCCGTAGCCTTTACTGAGAATGCTGCGAAGTCGGCACTATCTATCGTCCCGCTGACTGACGCGTTCAAGAAGGAGATCCCAGAGCGGACCTTCCAGGCCGCGTGCAACAATGTTCTATTCGACCCGGACTGCAAGGTATCGGCCGGGAGCTTTTCGTTTGAGGACGCTGTGACGGCCATTACCAGCAACGTGGTGACTGTAGCCGGGCTGACGGCTGCGAAGGGTGACGGCTGGTCCACCGGTGGGTATCTGGCCTACGGCATTCTCGACTACCGACTCATCCTGGAGCAGGATGGTGACGATCTGGTTCTAGTGCTGCCGTTCCATGAAGATGTGCTCGGTAACAATGTCACGGTGTACGCCGGATGCGATCACACCATAGCGACGTGTGCCGCCAAGTTCTTCGATGAGATAAACTTCGGCGGTTGTCCCTACGTACCAACCAAGAACATTTTTATAACTGGACTCTAACAATGGCCTTCTTCTTCACGCTATTTCTGTGGGTTGCAACGTTCGCCCTTAGCCAGCTACTGACTCCAGATCCGGATATCGAGAACGCTCGGCCGGCGTCGCTGAATGACTTCAGTTTTCCTACGGCCACTGAGGGTCGAATCCTTCCGCTGAATTGGGGAACGGATCTGGTGAAGGGACCAAACGTCATATGGTACGGCGACCTTAGCACCTACGCGATTGAGAAAAAGATCAAGATAAACTTCTTCAAGACCGAGAAGGTGACGACGGGCCATACCTACTACGTGGGCATTCAGTTCGGCATCTGCCACGGGCCGGCTGTTCTCAAGGCCGTGTATGTTGGTGATGAGCTGGTTTGGTCCGGGACGCAGGCCACAGACGGTCCAATTGAGATTAACGGCAACGATGTGATTGGCACTTTCAATTTCCACACCGGAAGCAAGACGCAAGCCAAGAACGCATACCTGGAGACCAAGCAGAGCCCATGTCCCGCGTATAGGAATATGTGCTACGGTGTTCTGGAACATGGCTACGTCGGCAAGTCAACATCGATCAAGGCGTGGTCGTTCGAGATCCAACGCATCCCCACTGGGCTTGGCACTGGCTCCGTGGTGAATGGAGCAGACTGTAACCCGATGGAGATCGGTTATGAAATCTTCACGGACACAAGTTGGGGCTACGGATACCCAACAGGTGACATTGACACCACCAGCTTCTCGGCTGCGGCCGCAACGCTGTACTCCGAAGGTAATGGAATGTCGTTCATTTTGGCGACCCAGAAGGACGCCAAGGACATTCTTAAAGAGGTCGAGAAGCAGATCGATGGTCACTTCCGAATCGATGCCTCTACCGGAAAGTGGAAGTGCGAACTAATTCGTGACGGCTATTCTTTGGTTGGTTTGAAAGAGGCGGACACCTCCAATGTCACTGAGCTGATGGACTTCTCACGGGGTAGCTGGGAAGGCACGATCAATGTTGTCCGCATTATGTACAAGCGACGGGCGAATGACTATGCTGACGGCTATGCTCCAGCACACGACTCCGCGAACATGAAGATCCAAGGTCGAAGGGTGCCGGTCATTTTCACCTACATCGGTGTGCGTGATGACGCTCTCGCGAACAAGCTTGCATGGCGTGAGATCCGATCGAGCAGCTACCCGTTCGCAAAGCTGAGGATGAAGGTCAACCGAACGTTTTGGAATTCATATGTTGGTGAGGTGTTTAAGTTTTCCTGGGAGTTCGCCAACTTCGTCGTGGCAGACCAGCCGTTCCGGATAACGAAGATCGACACTGGAAGCCCGGAGAGTCCGGAGATCACTGTCGATGCTGTGCAGGATGTGTTCTCATGGCGGGCCGCGTCGTTCGCCGACTCAGATGTCACTAAGTGGGTGATCCCACCTCGCAACCTTATCCCGTACCCGGCCACGGACCAGTTAGCGTTCGAGCAGCCGTACGCGATTGCTCGAAGAGATACGGCATACTCCGAAGGTAGGATATGGGTTGCGGCTGACGCCACTGGCCGAGGCGAATCCGGCTACGAGATCCGGCAGCGGAATGGTTCTGGCACTCCGTCCGGTATCTACTACACGGCTGGCTCTAACTCAGGGTCAACTTGGACCGGTGAGCTTGATGGAGGTGTCGATAATGACGATACGGTCATTGACATAACTACGGACATGAACATCACAGAGGTTGTACAGGCAGCAACAGCCGCCGATATCGGGGCCAACTTGGTCAACCTGTTTATGATTGGAGACGAGCTTTTGTCGTTCACTTCGGTGGCCGAGATCACTGGTGGGTTGCGGTTCAGCGGATGCTACCGTGGGCTATGCGACACCGCCCAGGCAGCTCACGCTAACGCTGATCCAGTGTGGTTCCTGGCAACGGGCGGCAGGTTAACTGACCAAGCCTTCGATCCTAGCTACAACGTGGATCTTAAACTGTTGCCGTTCGACCTGACCGGCAATCAGATTGCGGAGAGTGACGCCGGCATCACGGCTCTATCAGTTGATATGGACTACCGAGAGAGACGCCCGTACCCGCCGACATTTGTCGAGTGGAATAGTAGTGGCTATCCGGCAAGTGTCACCATCACCAGTGACGTCACCGTGACATTCAATCGCAGGGACTACAGAATAGAAGATGAGGATTCTCAATACAGTACGGATGCTTCTACCATTAACGGCGATTTCCCAGCCAACAATTCCACGAAGTACCGGCTCAAGCTATATGATGGGTCCAGTCTAGTCCACACTGGAGCCTGGAACGCCGGCACCGCCTCACTGACTATGGCGTTCGTGAAGATCCTTCGCTACTTGGATGGACTGCCAACTACGTTGAAGATGGCCGTGGACACCATTCACACGTTCTCCGCAGTGGACTACGGGGCCCTCCAGGAGGTGATGTGGGAGGCCGCAGTAGCCGCGTCAGCTTATGATGACGACGAGTGGCTTGGCGTACTCAGCCCGTCAGGAGTGAGCAGCTCGTGGACGGCACCAGACACCGGGACGTACGCATTCTCTTTGGGCGTTGCCTTGGCTGGCGATGTCGAGGCCAGAATCAATGCCGGAGGCTGGGCCCAGGTTATCGCTACTGGCAACCTTACTGGCAACCTTACTGGGGTCACTGCGGCGGACATTGTTGAGGTGCGACATCTTGACAGCTCTTCCGTAGATGAAGTTCTACTGACGATTGATAGTCCTACCGGCCCCGAAGACGCTTTTGGTGTTCTAGTGTTCGCCTAATCTAAAAATACCTTGACACCTATGCCAAAAAGTAGTACAATCTAAGGATATGATTGAACGCTTTTGAACGATGAGGATGTCAGCATGGATGATGTAAGGCTCAAAGAGATAGACGCGGCAGTGACCTGTACCCTAACAAAGCTTGGGTTCGAGTTATCGGACCCGATTGCCGTGCAGAGTGACATGCACTTCCTTAGATCGTTGCGTCAAAGAACAGAAGCAGTCGGCACCAGAGTCATCACGCTGTTGGCCGGCATCATCACCCTCGGCATCGCTGGAGGAGCGATAGCCGCACTGGCCAAAGCTGTCAAGGAGGCCGTAACCTAATCACGCCAAGAGGAGAGAGACTCATGAAGGCGAACAATGTCACCATTGACAACGCTGCGGAGAAAGTCTATCGTCAGCTAATGGCTACCCTTGGGTTGAAGGGTGCCCGCAAAGCTCAGCTCCAGCTAGGGCGACTGATCCTACAGGAGAAGAAACGTCGTGAAAAACTTGATGGAGGTAAACCGTGCCGGAAGTAAAACCAACCAACCCCAAAGATGCCATCGGTGTTAAGAAGGTGCCGATGAGTTGTCTCAGTTCGCAGGTCGTGACACTCGTCGCCCGAGAGTTCGTAAGTGATGGGCTGGACCAGCTCGTGGGCAAGCAGGTGAAGTTCTCCAAACAATTCGACGCGGCTATCGCACATCTCATGAATTTCTGGGAGGGAACAAACGACGATACGCTGTACTTGGCAAGAGGGATGGCACGCATCATGCTTCTTCGTCACGCAGAGCTGGAGAATCTTCTGGACGATGATCGAGTTCGATGTGACGGTCTGCATGTCGCGGAACTGAATACCAAGGCCGCTGAGATCATCGAGAAGTATCCGGACTGTGTGGACCCATGCACACACCTGCCAGTGGGTACGGTTGGGTTTACGGTGCCAGTGAGCATCGAACTGGCCACACCCTTCAACGTTTTGCCCTGGCGAGTAGTCATGGAGATGGCCCTGGGCATGATGGAAGGTGGGCGGAAGTACGGCCGACACAACTATCGTAAGGCAGGAGTCCGGGCCAGTGTCTACTACGACGCCACGACTCGTCACCTTGCCGACTCTATTGAAGGAACTGAGATAGACAAGGACAGTGGGTTGTCCCATTTATCCAAAGCACTATCTAGTTCTCAGGTGCTCCTCGACAGCATGGTGATGGGCAACTGGATTGACGACCGACCTATTAGAGTGAGGGGATAAGGCATGAGCAGAAGTCACACGATCTATCTCGACTGTGATGGAGTCTACGCGGACTTCATTACCGGCATTCTCGACGTCTTGGAGTATCCAGACTACGACATCAACGAGTGGTCATGGGGCCGCGTCTTCGATATCTTCCCGCTGATCGGGACCAACTGGAAGGAAGCGAGCAAGCACTGCACCTCAGACTTCTGGGCTGGCCTGCCCTGGATGGAGGACGGCAAGGAGATCTTGGCGGAAGTCTGGAAACGCTTCGACCCCGCTGATTCGATGCTCCTCACCAAGCCAATGGATCACGACGGCTCCTACACGGGAAAGGCCCAGTGGGTCACGGAACATATTCCGGAACTGCGTCGCCGGCTGGTGCCCACTCACATCAACAAGCACGAGTTCTGTCATGGCTTCAACGATCTACTCATTGACGACAGCCAGGAGAACATCGAGGCATGGGCCAACGCTGGTGGTGCTGGCTTGCTCGTGCCACGTCCCTGGAACAGCCTGGATAGTACATTCTACGCCGGCGACACTGTGAAGTATGTTGCCGAGCGAATGGATACATGGATTGAAATTTCAAAGTACTCCGCACGGAAAGGAACCGCATGTCTGTAGTATCACGCAAGAAGAAAGAGTGTATTGCCAAGGAGCTGTTGGCGACGCCAGATGTGAATCGCACCGAGCTGGCAAAGCGACACGGCGTGTCCAGAGGGACCGTCTATCATATCGCCAAGAAGTCAAACGCGATCCTCGCCCCTGGGCAGGTAGACTCAGAATCGAAGCTCATGGCCCAGAAGGTTCTGGCTGACCAACACAAGCGGCTCTACCGCGAGTCCATCAAACAGCTCGCAGAGGTGAGAAAAGAGCTTATGGTGTTCCGCGAGTATCAGGACGTGAAGAACCTCATTGTGCCGCAGAATCAGGAGGTGCAGGCGTACAAGGGAACCACGCAGGCCGTACCTATCCTGGTCATCTCCGACTGGCATATTGACGAGCCCGTGGACCCGGAAACCATCTGCGGGTTGAACGAGTTCAGTGTTGCCATCGCCCGAGACCGCGTAGCTCGGCTGACGAAGTATGCCACGAAGATCATCGGCATCCTTAAAGGTGAGTCGGACATTGAGCACCTCGTCGTTGCAGCCCTCGGCGACTTCATGAGCGGCTGGATTCACGAAGAGCTGCAAACAGCCAACGAGCTGACCCCGGTTGAGGCCGTGCTGGAAGTGCTGAACATGCTGACCGGACTCATTCAGAACCTCCTGGACGCCGGCGTGGTTCGTAATATCACAATGGTGTGCTGCGTGGGCAACCATAGCCGAATCACGCAGAAGACGTTCTACAAGCTCCGCACGAAGACGTCCTATGAGTGGATGATCTACAACCTGCTCATGAGCCACTTCTCCGCGAAGGGTGAGACCAGAGTAAAGTTTCAGATTCCGACCGGCTACTTCAATTGGGTCAACGTCTGCGGCCACAATGTTCGGTGCCACCACGGCGACAACCTGCGGTATAACGGTGGAGTCGGTGGGGTCCACATCCCAGTGAAGAAAGCCATCGCCCAGTGGAACAAGGGCAAGACGGCGGATCTCGATCTCTTCGGACACTGGCACACCCTTAACTGGGCCTCGGACTATATCATCAACGGATCGCTGATCGGCTACAACACCTTCGCCGAAATGCTCAAGGCTGATTATCAGAAGGCCCAGCAGGCAATCTTTTTGATGCACAGTCGCTTCGACACGACCGCCCTGTACCCGATCAAGTTACAGGACTGATTTTATGAAAGGACAGTGGTCAGGAGGTAAAGGGGACGCGACGCGGCGAAGCTCCGTCCCCTGGGAAGTGCGGGATCTCAACTACGATCTGCAAGCAGAGACAATAACTAGAAAGGAATACGATGACAGAATCGACGCAGCCTGGGCCCAAGCAAGAGCACGCGGATGGAAGCCTTGCCGATAGAGCCAACAGCGTCTTCGAGTTCGCTGGTGGGTTCTTCATAGTGATGCACATCCTCCAGGCGTACCACGACAAGTCCGTGGCCGGCGTCTGTATCTTGGCCGTGCTCTTCTTTACAATCTGGGGATACTGGAACCTGTACTACTACAAAGCGATCCAGCAGAAGTGGAGCCTGCGGGCGACCTACTTCATCACCGCAATGAACACGGTATGGCTGGCCATGTTAATCTACTACAAGTTTGGAGGATAGGGATATGATGAAACGCGTAAAGCAGTGGGTGCATGCGGAAGAAAAAGATCTTGCGGAGATGATCGCCTACTGGGCACCAAAGATCGGAGTAGCTGACTGGCTCATTGAGGCCGTAGTTGTCAACCCGGACGACATGAGCAGTACCTACGTCGATGGCAGAGTCATCTGGTACACGACCAGACGCATGGCTCAGATCATGGTGTGCAACCCGGACGTCATCAGCAGGAACATCGCCCATGATACCGAGATGATTCTCGTTCATGAGATGCTCCATGTTGCTTTCTGCCATGCGTCTGACCAGCTCGTGGAAGCGAACGTGACTAAGACAGAAGAAGCTGTCATGATCGAACAACCAATTGACCAGATTGCACAAACACTCGTGCTCTTGCGGCGTAACGCAGGAGGTAAATCAAAGCATAGGTTCAGTTTTGAGAAGGGCAAAAAATGAAAACGTACAGGATAGGAGACACAGTCAGATTCCGCGTGCGGATCGATGGCAATCCCGCCACAGACAACCCAACCGCCGTGGTTCACGATGAGGTAGATGCCCCCGTGACACCGAGCCTAACCATCGGCTCTGGGCTGAGCCAAATTGGCTCGACTCGGATAGTCGTAGGCACCTTCGTTCCGGACGCGAACGGTGAGTGGTCAGTCCACATGGTGGATGACTCCGGAATGGACGTTGTTAAGCAGTTCATCGTTGGGGCCTACTCCCTCGGACGCGTGGGGGCCATAGCCTCCACCATTGAGGCGAAGATTGATAGTCAGGACGTCACCCTGGCGAACCATGACATTGCCCTAGCTGCGATCCTCGCTGGCGTCACCAGCGGCGGCGGTAGTGGGCACTTCGGATAATGATGTTTATCCGGGACAACTACAGACCTGGACAGGATCGGCTGGCTTACGCGGCCGTGGACGTGACTGCTACAGAGGTAGTGACTCGCGTCTACGGTCCAAGCCACCGGGCGGGGAATCGAAGCACGCAGACCCTAGAGCTATTCAAGCTAGAGAAGGGCGTGTTTGCCCTGGACTTCGATTTCAAGCAGCTAGGCAACTACATCTTCGTAGTCGAGGAGGACGGCGAGGTGCAAACCATTTTGAACGCAAAGGTGAACCCATGATAACTAGCCCGTTTGACCATCAAGCAAAGGAACTGACTGAGCACGGCATGGATAAGGTGCGAGCGATCCATTGGGAACAAGGATGTTTTTCAGACGACACTGAGTATTTGAGTCCGATAGGCTGGCGAAAAATATCAGAATACCCTAACGATGGTGAGGTGGCTCAGTGGCATCCCGAAACAGGTGTTGCAGAGTTTGTCACTCCATCTGAGTATGTGGTGCTGCCTTGTAGAGAAATGATCCGCATCAAAACATCGAAGGGCGTAGACCAGAAGGTATCGTTTGAACATAAAATGCCATTGCTGGATTGGAGAGGTCGTCCAATTGTAGATAGTGCTCAGGGACTTTTTCAGAAGTTAAACGCCAAAGCGTCACGTCGTCAGAGCATACCCGCTGGGTTCACTATGTCACTGCCCGGCTGCGGCCTCAGATACACGGATAAGGAGCTGCGGGTGTTGGTAGCAGTTATGGCAGATGGTTCGTTCGATGTCGGAACTACAACGACACGATGTCATCTCTATTTGGTTAAGGCCAGAAAAAAGAAACGTCTGGAAGAGTTACTGAGCGACGCTGGCATCGAATATAAGACAGCAACACCGAAGAACAGGCCAAACGACACAGTGTATCACTTCAACGCTCCGGTAAGATTGAAGCACTACCCTCGGTCTTGGTGGTGTGCTATGAACAATAAGCAGCGAGATGTCATCCTAGATGAAGTCTTTCACTGGGATGGAAGTAAGGGACATGTCTTCTACTCAAAGCAAAAATCTGATGTGGATTTCATTCAGCTACTAATCGCATCTTCTGGGGGTGTTGCTCGAATCAATGAAAATAGTAGGGGCATCTGGTATTTGGAACAAAGACAAGTTCATACTAAAAGCTACTCAGTGGGTAGCGAAAATTTCTCTGTTGAAGAAACAGTAGATGGAAAAAAATATTGCTTTTGTGTGCCGACCGGCTTCTTGATATTACGTCGAAACGGTTGTGTCTTTCCGTCTGGCAATACTGGCAAGACGTGGCTCGCGTTAGCAACGGCCGAAGCACTGTTCAAGGCCGGCGAGATCGACGCACTCTTCGTCCTCGCCCCTCCTGGGCTTCACACCAATTGGGTGAACTACGAGATCCCGGACCATTTCAGCCTTCCGTATTCGGCGATCGCGTTCCAGACAAAACGGGCCAAGACCCAGAAGCATAAGAGAGCATGTGACGCCGTGATGAATGCCACCGACTTTCCGATCCTTGCGATGTCATACCCAGGGATCAAGACGGAGATTGGTAAGAAGTTGGCGAAGAAGTTTCTGACGACGCACCGATGTCTCTATGTAGCAGATGAGTCGAACCGAATCAAGACGCCGTCAGCGAAGATCACCCGGACGGTGCTGGCCTCAGCCGAGTACGCGGACTACAAGCGAACGCTCTGCGGGACGCCGATCACCAACACGCCGTTCGACGTGTACACGCAGTTCCGATTCCTCGATAAGCGGTTCTGGTCTGAGACGCCTTACGGTCTCGGAAGTTACCAGTGCTTCAAGACGATGTTTGGCATTTGGGTGAAGGGCTACAACGGTCAGATGGACCGCGAGTTCGATCAGCTCGTAGGCTATAAGAACCTGGGGATCTTGACCGAGTTGGTGCAGCTCATGTCGTCACGTGTTCTGAAAGAGGACGTCCTGGATCTACCACCACAGCTCTACTCCTACGCTGGCTTTGAGATGACTCCGAAGCAGTGGCGGCTCTACAAGGAGCTGGAGGACGACTTCATGGCTGAGATCGATGGTGAGATGGTCTTCACGCCGCTCGCGATCACGAGACTTCTGCGGCTTCAACAGGTGGCGTGTGGATACCTTCCGACCGGCATTGAGAACGAATGCATCATGATCGAGAAGGAGAACCCGAGGCTCCGTATCCTGAATGAGATCACGCAGGACCTGCCCCACAAGACGATCATCTGGGCTAGGTTCATTCAGGACATCGACCTGATCTGTGAGATGCTTGGGGACTCAGCCGTCCGGTGGGATGGGTCGGTCCACGAGGACCAACGCGAAGAGAACAAGCGGCGGTTCAAGCAAGAGTCCGTGGACGACGTCAAGTTCATGGTGGCAACGCCCGACAGCATGGGCGAAGGTCACACATTGAACGAGGCACTGACGATGATCTACTACAGCAACAGTTTCAAGATGAAGGAACGGCACCAGTCGCAGGCCAGGAATCACCGAGCCGGGCAGACAAATCAAGTAAACATCATTGACATCGTTGCCGATAATACCAAGGATGTTGATATCATTAACGCCCTTCGGGTCAAGTTCGACAACGCCTCTATGGTTGTTGATGGTAGGATTCGGAAATGGCTCTCTTCATATCAAGAGGTGACTGGGCCCGACTCTGGCCCGTCCGTGAAGGAAGCAATCACAGATGCTTTGGGCCTTCTTGGAGTTTAATCTTGACATGCGATTCCGAGACTGGTATACTATCATCTTGACATGCGATTCCGAGACTGGTATACTATCATCATGCTAAGGAGAAATGAGAGATGAGTAAAGCCCCGACCAACGAGTTACCATATGACTATTCAGACTTTGGCGAAGACGCTGCAACGAATCAGAAGGACATCCTTGGCCGGATCTCAGTGCTGGCCGATGAGATGCATGCCCTGGACAAGGAGATTGCTGAGTCAGTGCTGACCACCAAGAAGCTCACAGAGCAACACCGACAGATCGCCGAAGAACAGCTCCCTGAGATGTTCGAGGAAGTGGGCATGCAAGAGTTGAAGACGCGAAGCGGTCTGCCGTTGAAGCTGAGAAAAAAGGTGTTCGCCAGTCTCTCCAAGGGTCGCAAGCCCAAGGCTATCGCGTGGTTGGATGAGAACGGACACGGTGGCATGGTCAAGCGAAACGTGGTCATCGAGTTCGACAAGACACGGATGGATAAGGTGGACGCACTGTTCCGCCTGATCGGCAAGGGCTGGCCGAACCATCGCACGGAGTTAGACGTTCACTCCGCGACTGTGAAGGCTTTCGTTACCGCACAACTGAAAGACGGGAAGGCAATTCCCATGGAAACATTCGGCGTGCATTGTGTTAATGTCGTCGAGATCTCAAGCAAGTAACTTCAAGAGGAGAAAACTGTATGGCAGCAAAGAAAAAGACTGAACTGGCCGTAAAGGCCGACGAAACCACCGCCCTGGTCGCCGACTACGAGTACGGCGAGATGGCCGGCGATGGGTTCGACAACGTCACGCAGGAAGACGTGTCCATCCCGTTCCTGACATGCGTACAGGCCATGAGCCCGCAGGTCCAGGAGACCGAGGCCGAATTCATTGAAGGTGCCAAAGCCGGCATGCTTATGAACACGGTGACAAAAGAAATGTTCGACGGCAAAGATGGCGTTGAGTTCGTGCCGTGCCTCACTCAGCATCTCTATGTCGAGTGGAAGAACCGCCAGACCGATGGCGGCGGCTTCATCGGCGTTCACCAGTGCGACTCCGACGTTGTGCGTCAGGCAAGACAGGACAGCACGGCGTTCGGCAAGTACTCCATCCCGATCGATGGTGGAATCGATCATGATCTGGTCGAGACGTTCTACATCTTCGGCCTGCTCATCAAGGGTGATGAGATCATCACGCCGTGCATGATCTCGTTCTCCAGTACCAAGATCAAGGCATACAAGAGCATCATGAGCCCGCTGCGTCAGGTCAAGAATCGCCCGCCGCTGTACGCGTTCAAGCTCCGCATCACGACGGTTGCCGAGAAGAATCCCAAGGGGACCTTCCACAACTTCAAGATCGTCCCGGCGAACGGCGACGCGGTCTCGTCCCTGATCGCCCCGGAGCACGAGTTCGTGCAGGCCGGCAAGGCGTTGAAGGACAGCGTCCAGACTGGCGACGCCAAGGTCGATCATGGTGGGTCGGTTTCCGGTGATAGCTCTGGCAGTGAGAAGCCTGCCCCGTTCTAGTCTCTCCCCTCTCCTCCGGCAATGAGGGCCTCCGGGCCCTCATTCGCTCTGGGCTGGTAGTGTAAATTGGCGAGCACGTGGGGAGTTCTCCCCTAAGTCTAGGTTCGATTCCTGGTCAGTCCATTATGAAATTATCAGAAACCTGGAAACAGATCCAAAATACCACCTACCAAGCATCCAGCTTAGGCAAAATTCGCCGTACTGGTGGTAAAGTATTGGCTCCAAGCGTGGGACGTGGTGGATATCTTCACGTAGGTCTAAGGTTGGCCGGGCGAAAATTGACACTGAAAGTCCATTACCTTGTATGTGTCACATTTTGGTCGAGGCCCGCCGGAAGTGAGTGTGTTCGCCACCTAAATGGAGATAGTCAGGACAATCGGTCCTGCAATCTTCGCTGGGGAACTAACCTGGAAAATGCCCAAGACACAATACTTCATGGCCGACAGGTCTGCGGGTTCGATCATCCAGGCGTGAAGATTACAAAGGTAGAGGCTCGAACAATACGGGCGACTTACTGTAGGCACATGGAGGGCAAAAAGAAGGCCAAGAATGGATTCATCCTAAACCTTGTAGAGCAATATCCGCAGCTTGGGTATAGATGTGTCTATAGAGCTGCTACTGGGAGTTATGATGAAATGGAGTAATCAACAGCGACAGGCAATTGATTCTGTTGGCCACTGGTTGGGGCATGGGTCTGAACAAATATACAGACTGTTCGGATATGCCGGTGCAGGAAAAACTTGCTTAGCGAAGGCACTGGCGGAAAGCTGCAACGGGGCCACGCTCTTCTGTGCGTTCACCGGTAAGGCCGCGTACGTCCTGCGGCAAAAGGGATGCGAAGCCTTCACGATCCACCAGCTCATCTATCAGCCGAAGGAAAAGAGCAAGTCACGACTGAAAGAGCTGGAGATCCAATTGAAGAACACCGACAACGCGGAGACGATCGAAGAGCTGGAGAAACAGATAGCTGTCGAGCATAGGAAGCTAAACAGTCCCTCGTTTGTCTTGAATCCAGACAGCCCCGTGAAGACTGCCGATCTTATCATAGTCGATGAGTGCTCAATGGTCAATGAGCAGATGGCGATGGACCTGATGTCTTTCGGCACAAAGATCCTCGTCCTGGGCGATCCCGCCCAACTTCCTCCGGTCTACGGAGCTGGATACTTCATCAAGGCCCAACCGGACTTCATGCTTACGGAGATCCATCGACAGGCTCGGGACAACCCCATCATTGGGCTTGCCACCAGGATACGACAGAGAGAAATTATTCAACCTGACGGCGGCATGGTCATACCGTGGGGAAGCATTACCCCAGAAGAGGTACTGCAATACGATCAAGTGCTGGTGGGTCGCAACGCTACAAGGAAGGCCTCCAACCGGAAGATCCGTAGCCTCCTGAATCGAGTTGGTGACGTGCCAGTCGCGGGGGACCGCGTGGTATGCCTGCGAAACAATCACGAGGTGGGTCTGCTTAACGGGGCCATCTGGGAAGTCGATTCTTGCTACGACACCGGCGACGAGTTCCTTGACATGATAATCAAAGACCCAGAGAGCGATGCGGGGTTCGTGGCTATCCAGACTCACCGACATCATTTCTTGACAGACGATAATACACCGATCCCCTGGTGGATTAGGAAGGAGGCCCAGGAGTTCGACTACGGCTACGCCTTGACGGCCCATAAGTCACAGGGATCGGAGTGGGGTAGCGTACTTGTTTTTGATGAGAGTGGGGCCTTCGGCCGCGACGCACACAAGTGGTTGTACACTGCCGTCACTCGGGCAACAGAGAAGGTGACGGTTGTCACCCGATGAAAATGAACAACGTGAAAAAGCGAGAGCTTCGCGTCCTGATCCGGCGAGCAATCAAATACCAGAATAGTAGAACGCTGTTCTCTTGCAAGGACTGTCAATTCTGCAGTGGGACGTGTGAGCTTGACGCAGCGAACGGGATTGATGTTAGCCTTCGACAGGCGAGCACACTGCCGGAATGCTTCCTGTTCGAGACGATGTATTCGGCGTTCGCCTCCGCACTGGACGAGATGCTTGAGCTAGGCATCAACTTCCACCAAGCCACGTACGGATGGCCCACGGTTGTCAGCCGACTCGTGGCACGGGCAGACCGATACGGATACATCATGCCGCTACGACAACGCAACCTGGAGCGATATGGCTAGAGCAAAGAAGGGCCACACCTACGTTGGGCAGCAGCCCATGTTCACGCCGCCAAGCAAGTGGGTAGCCCCAAAGCTTAGCGACCTGCCGTCATGGGACGGCATCAAGCGGATCGGCCTTGACACTGAGACCAAGGATAAAGATCTGACGAGGCTCGGGCCCGGTGTGCGTCGCGGTGCGAAAATCATCGGCATAAGTTTTGCCATCGAAGACGGTCGCGGATACTACCTGCCGATACGTCACCCCGAAGGAAACCTTAATCCAGATCACGTGTTCCAGTATTTGAAGGATCAAGCCAAGGTCTTCACTGGCTCTGTATGCGGTGCGAATCTTCAATACGACCTAGACTTCCTGGCAGAAGAAAATGTGGTGTTCCGCCAAGCCTCCTTCCGTGACATTCAAATAGCTGAGCCTTTGATTGATGAGAACCAACTATCGTACAGCCTGAACACGCTCGCAAAGAAGTACGGCTTCATGGGCAAGGAAGAAACGCTACTGAGGGAAGCAGCCAACGCGTACGGAGTAGACCCAAAGAAAGGCATGTGGCGGTTGCCGGCGAAGTATGTCGGACCCTACGCCGAACCTGACGCCATGCTTCCGTTGCAGATCCTGCGGAAGCAGGAGCGAGTCATTGACGATCAAGATCTATGGAAGATCTATGATATAGAGAACCGAGTCCTTCCGGTCCTGGTTAAGATGCGTCGTCGCGGCATCCGCATCGACTTCGATCAACTGGACAAAGTCGAAGCCCTGACGATCAAGCAAGAACAGGAACAGCTTGATCTCATCTACCACAAAACCGGCGTCCGAATCAACATTGATGAGATCAACAAGAAGGGCCCAATCATCCAGGCCCTGGACCACGAGCACATTCCGTACGGCAGGACGCCACCGAGCACGAAGTTTCCCGAAGGGCAGCCGTCTGTGAAGAAGGAATTCCTGGAGCCAAACAAGAAACACCCGGTGGTCGCGGCGATCCTGGAGGCTCGGTCCTACAACAAGGTCAGGAACACGTTCGTCAAGTCGATCAGGACACATGAAACCAACGGGCGAATCCACTGCACCTTCAACCAGCTACGCCGGCAGGATGACAACAGCGACGACGTCAAGGGTGCCGGTCCTGGGCGTCTATCCTCATGTGACCCGAATCTCCAGCAACAGCCGTCGCGACATCCAATCCTGGGCAAGATGTGGCGGTCGATCTACTTGGCAGACGAGGGAGGCCGCTGGGCAGCCCTGGACTACTCTCAGCAGGAGCCACGCCTGTTTATCCACTACGCACACATCGCAGGATGTGCGGGCACTCAGGCAGCCGTAGACGGCTTCCACGAGGGGCTCGATTGGCATGATATGACCACAGAGATGGCCTTCGGGATGCGAAAGTGGGATCACTGCACGATAGTGGGCGGCAAAGAAGTGTGGGTCCATGACTCAAAGAAGAACGAATGGAAGATCCTCAGAGGCCGTGCAAAGGCCGTCTTCCTGGGCCTCACCTATGGGATGGGTCAGGCGAAGATGTGCCACTCCTGCGGGTTCTCGACTGAGATAATCAACATCCGTGGGGCCGAGCGTGAGGTGGCAGGCCCAGAAGGGAAAGCGTTCCTGGCAGAGTTCAACCGGAAGGTTCCGTTCCTGGAGGACATCAAGAAGCGGGCCGAGGCAGTTGCGTGGAATCGCCACTACATCCGAACGATCCTGGGACGTCACATCCACTATCCTCCGGGGGCCGGCACGGAACGTAAGGCTCTGAACAACCTCATCCAGGGGTCAGCCGCCGACCAGACCAAGCTCGCGATGGCGATCATGGATGAGAATAACTACAAAATTCAGTTGCAAATTCATGACGAAGTTGATACAACTGTATATGATGAACGTACACCAAAAGAGATGGCTGAAATAATGTCAACATGCGTTCCGCTGGTCGTGCCGTCCAAGGTGGACATTGAGATCGGAAGGAGCTGGGGAGATTCGATGGGATGAGAGTACTACTGTTCAAAAACAACTGTCACAGCACCGATCCGGTCGAGATACCGAATCACGAAATGCGGGCCGTCAACCTCACCGTCCGCAAGGGCCTCAAGTGGGCTGACCTACAGGTGGGTGAGACTGTTGAGTTAAGGGACGCAGCCGCTAAAGATCCACTTCCAAAGACTCAGGATCGAAAATACGCAACGATCTTCGACATCAAGGTGATGGCGTTCAATGATCTCGCCAACTACAATCGCATGTTGCAGCTTGAGCATGACCCGGCCTGCCAGACGTTCTCTGGACTGCATAGTGTCATGCGTACGGTCTACGACGGCTTCCTCCATCACGAGCTGGTGACACTGGTCTTCTATGAGGTAGTCATATGAGAATCGCTGCGGAGCTTAGCCTACTATACCGAGATTGGGTTAGGCTGGAGACAACGTATTTCTCTGTCCGCGTGGACGTTCTTTGGTGGCACGTGTCAATCAATCTGCACCGTAAGATCTCTCCGGGCAGACAGCCAGTCCGCGTTAGGGTATTCATCGGATCAACGAACTTCTATCTTCGACTCCACACAAAGCACAAGAGTGTCATGATAGATCGTACATTTGGGAAGGTTGTTTCGTACTACTCGCTGTGCGGGCGGTTCATCAAGTGGGGTCCACGGAGCTACGTATAGTGGAACAACAACAACGACAAAAGGTAGTCAAAGCCCTAAACAGGTTCGGCCTCGACGCGACCAGTGTTGAGAACCCCGCCTACCCTGGGACGCCGGATATTCAGTTCATCGGCGGATGGATAGAATGTAAGTACCTGGAGGACTGGCCGGCCAGAGCAGAGACCGCCGTTCGTATTCCGCACTTCTCACCGCAGCAACGTGTATGGCTCCTGCGTCGCTGGATATCATGTAGGAAGCTGAACACCGATATAGATAAAGGCTGGTTACTGATCTACGTAGTCAGCACGAGAGACTGGCTCCTCTTCGACGGAGAAACCGCAGCTCGTCACGTGGCGAAGGATGGCGTGTGCAGAGCAAAGCTCTTCGAGCTTGCGGTGATGACAACTAATGATTTGGCGGAGATAGTTGACTATGTCAAGATCTGTTAAAACATTCTTCAATCCAGGAGATGTGCTCGGCAAGTGGACGGTACTTGAATCTGCACAAGGAAGTCGTGCAAGGGTAAAGTGCAAATGCTCCTGTGGTACTGTTAAGGATGTTCTTGCGTACAACCTACGCGGCCGGAAAAATAGTGGATGTAGGAAATGCAAGAGTACTCGAAAGCCCGTATACTCTGGCCTCCAAACACATCCAGAATATCTCCGCATCCTCCGAAAAATATCCGATATATTCAGAAGATGTTACAATCCGAAATGCGATCATTTTTATCATTATGGCAGTCGGGGAATTGGAGTATATCTTCCCTGGCATACTGATAGAAAAGCTATGATGAGATACCTAACATCCCTCCACGGGTGGGACGATCCACTATTGCAGATAGATCGCATAGACAACGACGGAGATTACTGCCCAGGAAATTTACGGTTTGTGACAAGATCAGTCAACATCCTAAACAGAAAGAAATTAGTTGACGGAAAGAGGACAAAAGGATACTGTGAGAAGTGCGACGACCTGTTCATACGAAAGAAAACGCATCAACGATTTTGTTGTATCACCTGTAGAAATAAAGCCATAGCTGACGCACGGAGGACCCAACATGCCGCATCCAGCAATTGATTTTTTGCGGGCGTTTAGGCCGGGCGGTCCTTGGACCCTGACGGCTATACCCGTGGACGGCGGAAAGCTAGACACCGTGACATTCGGCGGCGACGCGGAAGAGAAGACAGAGACGTGGCTGGTCGAGCACGGGCAGACAAACAACGTCTACTTCTCCGTCAATCCAGCCAAGGGCTCCGTCAGTAAGAAGGCGTCACGCGAGGACATCGAAGCAGTCGAGTACCTACACGTAGATGTGGACCCGCGTGCCGGCGAAGGTCTGGAAGATGAGCAGACGCGAATACTCCAGAAGATCCGCGAGTTCAAGCCGGTGCCGACCTGCGTCATCTTCTCAGGCGGTGGGTATCAAGCCTTCTGGCGACTCGAAGAGCCCATAGCGATCGGTGGCGATCTGCAACTGGCCGAGGACACCAAGCGATACAACATGCAGCTTGAGATGCTCCTGGGCGGAGACAACTGTCACAACATCGATAGGATCATGCGGCTCCCTGGGACGATGAACCGGCCCAACGAAAAGAAGAGGGCCAAAGGCCGCAAAGAAGTAATGGCCGAGCTGGTCCACTTCGATGTAAAGATCTCCTATCCTATAGCAACCTTCACGCCGGCCCAAAGAGTTCAGGCCTCTGCCTCCTCTGGGTTTTCTGGTGGTAAGTCTGAGCTGATACCCAAGGTGGATACCGGCAACGTCCGCAGGGTCGAGAACCTGGATGAGCTTGGCGACGGTGTCAAGGGATGGGTCAAGGTACTCATCGTGCAGGGCCGCGACCCCGACAACCCTGGGCGGTTTGAGTCACGCAGTGAGACACTGTTCTGCGTATGCTGCGAACTGTATCGTGCTGGCGTCCCAGACGACGTCATCTTCTCAATCATTACTGACAAAGACTTCGCCATTGCCGAGTCGGTAGTAACGCTTGGGTCTCGGGCCGAGTCGTACGCCCTGCGACAGATCGAGCGAGCCAAAGAGTACGCGATTGACCCTGCCCTTAAAGAGCTTAACGAACGTCACGCGGTCATTGCGTCGATGGGCGGCAAGTGCCGAATCATTTCCGAGGAACACGACTACGCGTTTGAGCGGGAGAAAAGCTCAGTACAGACCTTTGCAGATTTCACGAATAGGTACATGCATAGATCAGTCAAGATGGGCGAGGACAAGAACGGTGCCGATCAACTCATGCCGATGGGCAAGTGGTGGCTCCAGCAACGAAACCGCCGACAGTACGACGCCATCGTGTTCGTGCCGGGGCAGGAAGTAGCGGGGGCCTACAACCTATGGCGTGGGTTCACCTGCGAAGCGATCCCTGGAAACTGCGAAGGCTTCCTGGGACACCTACGTGACAACGTGTGTCAAGGCAACGAAGTCAATTACAACTACCTCATGGCGTGGCTCGCGGACTCCGTGCAGAACCCGAACCGGCCGGCCGGCACTGCGGTCGTCATGCGTGGCAAACAAGGCACCGGCAAAAGTTTCTTTGCCAAGGCGGTGGGCAAGCTCTTCGGGCAGCACTTCCTCCAGATCAGTAACTCAAAGCACCTCGTAGGGTCGTTCAACGATCACCTGCGGGACTGCGTTGTCCTCTTCGCGGATGAGGCGTTCTTCGCCGGTGATAAGAGGAGTGAAGGGATCTTGAAAGCCCTGATTACAGAAGAGCACATCATCGTGGAGAAGAAGGGTATCGACTCCGAAGCTCAACCGAATTACATCCACCTCATCATGGCATCCAACAGCGAATGGGTTGTCCCTGTGGCTATGGATGATCGCCGGTTCTTTGTGCTGGATCTCAGCGAAGAGCACATGCAGGACACCAAGTATTTCGGACAGATCGCCGCCGAACTAAACAACGGTGGGTATGAGGCATTACTGCACTACCTGCTATCGTACGATCTCTCCCGCGTCAACCTCCGAGATGCACCAAACACCGAAGCGTTGGGTGAGCAGAAACAGCTTAACATGACGCCAGAGGAGTCGTGGTGGTATGACAAGTTGCACGATGGCAGAGTCCTGGCACGCCACGAGGAGTGGGAGATGATGGTGCCCAAGGAAGAGATGTTCATGGACTTCTGTGAGTTTGTCAAACTGTACGTCGGCGGCTACATGAACCGATGCTCTAAGCACCGGCTGACTAGATTCCTAACGAGGATAATGCCCGCTGGGTATCCCTCCATTCACACCATGAAAGTTAGCCCTCAGCCAGGAGCCCCGCGTTCCACTGGGCTTGCCTTCTGCACGAATCCCAGGTGCTACCAGCTTCCCACGCTGGACGAATGCCGGAAGACATGGGACACAGTCAGCGGATTCAAGACGGTCTGGCAGGACGTACCTGAGACAGACGACCAACCACCCTTCTAAGGAGATTAGATAGATGACGTTCCCCGGAGACTACACCTTGAGATGCAGAGCGTGTGAGGCCCAGCTAGGCCGGCCAACGGTTGTGTCGGCCACAACATACGGGCTGGTCGAGAACAAGCACGGAGCAGTCGTCAGACAGTGCAAGGAATGCCACCAGCTCTGGCTCAGCTTCGTGATGAACCTTCCGAATACGGGCATGAAAGTTATGCAGAAGATGATTGACAAACTACTGTGAGACTGCTATACTGAGGACACTATGAATATTACTATCGCAATCGTATTTTTGAAGGGCACCGCCGTGACTCGCATAGAGAGCGAGTGCCTTGTAAAGTGTGCCGTCGAAGGCCAAGACGGTGGTGAGCTGATAGACACACATCGGCGGATTCTTGAGCAGGCCTTCATGGAGATCCATGATTCTCCCAACGTCGATGTGCTGTTCCCGGAACTAGGTGAATGCGAGAACGTGAACTAATGATCCCAGTGACAATGACATTCCGTAGCGGCGAGACCCTCGTTATTCACACGTTGGACCCAGATGCATTTGCTCAGTCAGTGAGTAACGCCCAGGGCTGCGGTGTCGTAGGTGTGGACTACGACCGCGATAGGAGCACACCGGACGGAGGGCTGAACGAAGTCAGTATGACCTTGGACGGTGGGCACCTCCTTCTCTGCAACATCACTGACGACCAGATGCGTAAGGCTCTGTACATTCAAGAGATTCTGGAGTGTGAACCAAGCACCCTGTTGAGCTACAACCAGTTGTTGGCGGAAGAAAGCAGGATTGACGATCGCTTGAAAGCGGTGGGCAATGTCACCAACAACCTACCGGATATGGAGGTCCGGCTATATCTGCACAAGGAGTACATCAAGCGGACGCGTGCGTACGTTTCTGCCCTTGAATCATTGATCGACGGCGTAATCAGGAGACCAAACGAATGAAGAAAGTAATTGCTTACATCATGATCGCGGCAGTGGTAGTTGGGAGCTTGTGCGTGGGCTCACTCTCTTGCCACATCGCCCCTGCTAGGATCGACAAAGACGCCGTGGAGTTCGTGGAGGCCGCAGGCATAGGTGACGCCAACGACTATCGCGGCTTCCTATACCCGAGCTTGGCCGAACTTACATTGTTGCAGGCTGATCTGGTCCAGGCTCATCAAACCAACGCACAGATGTTTCGCCATCTCATGGAGGACGAAGAAATCGAATGGCGATACTTGACCGGGGTTGTTGACTACGACATGAATGCCGGGCTGGAGTTAGAGGACGCAATCTTCAACCCAACGACCGGAGCCTTGGCTGTCGGACTCAGCATGCTGGGCATTGGTGCCGGTGGCTACCTGGGCATGATACGCAAGCGGAAGAGAGACTTCTCCCCCGAGGAACATGAGGCTGCTCTCTTCGAGGTGAAGGGTGAGGTGACTTCAAGGGACCGTGCATTGATCCAGCTCGTCACCCAGATCCAGAAGGTCATCGACTCCAAGCCGGCTACCGAGCGTGACGCGTACCTGAAAGAATTGAAAGCAGATCAGTTGCCTGAGACCCGAGCGGCCGTGAAAGCCGTGAAGTCCCAGCTCTAACGAATGAGGGTATCATGGGGTCCGGGGATTCATAAGATCTAAGATGAACCGGACCCGGATACCCGACAATTAGGAGGAACGAAACATGATGACGTTCATTTACCTCATAGCACTATTGGCCGTCTTACTGGCTGGATACTTCGCCAACAGGGGGCTTACCAAACAACTTCACAAAGCGGCCAAGCCCGCTGCACGGTTTGTGCAGTACATCCACCACGGTGCAAGAGTGTGGGTGCGTGCCGACCCTATGGGGAAACATCGCGATCATTGCCTCTGCCATGACTGCGAGAAGTTCAAGCCTGGAAGAACAGATAACCGCCTCCTGGCCAACAGCCTCTATCTACACTGTGTGGATAACGACATGGTGACACCTGTTTGGGAATGCAAAGCCTTCTCACAGGACGAGTACGCCCACTGCCGCCCCTGGAATAAGTAGGAGATCCCATGAGAACCTTGACGAACATCTTGGCAGTACTACTTTTCGCCGTCCTGGTCGTGATGACCGTCTGGCAAGACCGTGACGTCACCACCCTGAAACAACGGACGTGGCGGAACGATTGGAACATCCACAACGTGAAGGAGTGGGCCTACGGCAACCACGACCGGCTAAACACAGTCGAAGGTGGGTTGGCTTCTGCGAAAGGTGGGTTGACTATTGAGAAAATACGCACGGCCGCGTGCCGCCTGGAAGTGACATTCGATCAAATAATACTAAGTCCGATAACTATCCGCACTACAGGTTATGGGACCGGAGTCTTTGCGTCCGATAGCATTTTGCTGACCGCCGGACACGTAGTCGCTGGCTGGAAATCATTATCGGACGTCAAAGTGATTCTTGAGGATGGCCGGACCTTCTCTGCGGTCGAAATCTTGGTTGACTCCGACGACGATCTGGCGATGGTAATTATCGACGGGACCGTAGACGTGTGGCTGGAATTAGGAGAAGTTCCGCCCCTGGGTTCCAGCCTGTTGGGTGTTGGTTCGCAGCTGCTTAACATGGATAGACAGCTTATCATATACACATCGCGTGTGTCAAGAGAAAACTATCAGAACATGTTTATTTTCGACGGCCTTGCCTGGGGCGGCAATAGCGGCGGACCCCTCGTCTATGACGGCAAGGTTGTAGGAATCGCCAGGGCCAGACCTGCGGGCGGTGCCGACCTGGGCCTAGCTATCCCACTGCGAAGACTCGACGCGGACCTGCGGGCCCGCCTTTAACCGATCTCCCTCTCCTCCGTGCCGGGGCCTTCCCCGGCATTTTTTTGAGATTCTACTTGCACAGATTGCATCTATGTATTATACTATACATAGACAGAAACAGAACAGAACGAATCGAGGAGAGAACGATGGCAGACTGGAAAGACGAAAAGAGCAGGGCGATGTTGTCCGGCACGAAGTATGGCAATAAGCTCATGGCGTTTGCCCGAAAGGTCGAGCAGGAACAGCAGGAACAGCAGGTCCGCCTGATTACACTGCTCTGTGACTGTGAGGCCAACCTTCGCAACGCCAAGACCGAAGTCAAGGCCGGCAACAAGTACGACAAGGTCAACATCGGCCCCAGTGGTCGATTCATGGTCGAAGCCCGCACTGGTGAGATCTTCGGCATCAAGGGCTACGGTCGTATCCACCGGGGCCACGCATACGGCACGCTGGACACCATTGACGATTGGTCCTGGGGCGACTACTACCCCACGAAGCTGACCCGACTGAGTTAATATATACATTGACTTTTCGGCCCAATTTGTCCACATCTATGTTGACACAAGGAGAGCACCATGGCAACAATCACCTACGAACAGGAAATGATCGACCGATTCTTAGGCAAGCAGGTCAAGCACAGCGAATACTCCATGCGGACCCTACGGGACGCGTGGCTGAGTGCGGGAGCGTATAACCGGAAGGCCAGCTATCGCCGACAGTATGATGCCAAGCAGGCCGAGCGTGGCACCTGTACCGCAGTGTCGCCGGCCAACCACAGCATTGGCTCATCCGTTGGGCTTGTGATCCAGTGGGACAACGGCTGCGAAAGTCACTGTCTACCTTACCTGGCCGAACTGGCAGAATAAATTTGCACATCGCTGGATCTGGTGTATACTTTAGGTAGATAGAGTTCGCCCAACACGCTTCACAGACGAGTAAAGGAAACAAAGATGCCCAGAGGAGTCTACTACAACCAAGACGCGGCGATCACCATCCACCTGGATTCATCTGGCTGGGTAGGAGAAGAGGATGAGTGGATGGAGGCCGAGCTGTGGCGTGAAACCGTGGACACCATTATGGAAGCCATCGAGAAACGCTGGCCATCCTTCTACCAGTGCGATCGGTGGAATAACCGCGAGGACCACGTGCTTTTGGCGAATCGGCACGCGGAAGTCATGGTCTACGAAGACGGCGGCATGACGTCTATCTCTCTGGTCCCCAGGGCGTTGGAGTATTCGGAGCTGGCCGAACACTGGTGTGGCCAGATTGCAGGCGGTCTCCAGGCTATGCTGGATAAGGCGTTCAAGGGACAGACCCTGGACCGGACAAGCGGATATACGATGCGAGTTCGGGAGGTAGTGACATCATGAGTGAAGAAATCAGACAGTGGGACTCCTACTCCTTCCGGGAAGTCACGCGGGACAGCCAGCGTCGAAAGGTCTACAAAGCAGAGTGGGCATTCCGGAACGAGAACCACGAGCCTGGGATGGCACCGGACGTGCTGCGGACTTTCCTTCGATCAGTTGTCGAGGACTACTGGTTCCGCGAGAGGTTCGGAAAAGTCAGGTTCAATATCATAATCAACTGGCAGCGAAAGACGACGGCGTGCTGTAGCTACAACCGGCTGAAACAAGAGTTCACATTGGGGTTCCCGGCCGGCAATGGCGTGCTGATGACAAGAATGGTGGCTCTGCACGAGCTAGCCCACATCGTGACACATAGGCAGCTTCACGGGCCGATCTTTTGCTCTGTGTTTCTGCACCTTGTGATTCGCTACATGGGCGAGACCCTCGGGAAAGAGTTGCTCAAATGGTTCAAGATAAAACAGGTAGAGTTATGCGTATGACACTCGACAAATTGAAGCTTCACGACGTGCGGGAGATCCTGCATCGGTGGGGCTACGTGGTCCTGGAGGATCAAGGGCCGGGCCTGACGGTGACGAACGGCGGCAACCCAAAACGGGAAGTGTGCCACCAGTATCCAGATCTGGACCGCCTGAAACAGTTCATGTTCATCTACCGAGAAACCGAGCTGGACAAGCTCTACGCTGTACACGAGGCAATGACCGATAACAAAACCTGATGAATCTCAGAGTTTTCTGTTGTATGGATGTGGTTTGTGTTGTATACTTTAAGTGTAGGACGATCTTTGACAACTGAATTTATGCCCCTGTAGCATTGTGGTAATGCGACCGCATCGAGCCATCAGTCGGCTGGGTGGTGCAACACTGCGTCGGCGAGATTGTCGGGACGCTAACGGTTTCTTGGCCTGCGGGAGATGTCGGTTTGAGTCCGGCCGGGGGCTGCTTTTCTGTAGGTCACTCAGACCGAACAACGAGGCGTCAACTAAAGACTGTCCACGCCTACAAGGCCGTGTCTAGGCGGCCAGTGGATCTATCCTTGCACATCTTCGGGTGTGCATGCCACTGGCTGATTAGACGCTGCTGGAGAGTAAAGGGGCAGCATAATATCGGGAGGTTCGTCCAATAGAAAGGACAGCCGGCGACCGGCCGGAAAACGCGGGTTCGAGTCCCGCACTTCCCAGCTTTTTCTGTAGGGCTTGAGCGATTCGTGGTCTAAATGCAACGACAACGGGGGTGCCTCTTGGCGTACGTGACATGTAGCGGACGCGGGATAAATTCCAGGTGAGCCCGGACACGCAGGTTGAATTCCTGCCGAATCTTTACCGGCGTTGGGGCGTAGTCGTTAGCCTGACTGTACTGTCGAGAGATACGGAACAGTTCAGGAAAGCCCCGCGATTTTACTGTAGGTCTGACTAGGAGAAATGAGAGATGGGTGACGATGACAGCAGACAGGATGAGGCAGACTTCGCACGACAAGAAGCTGCGGGCAAACACCACAAGGTGACAGTTTCTATGTGGGTGCAGGCGACAATCACGTTGCCTGGGTCAACACACAAGAGTGAAGATCTGTACGACGTTGTAGATCAGATCTGGAACGAAGGCGAAGTCACCGAGCTGGAGGAAGTGTAATGGCGGTATCGAAGAAATGTCTCGCATGCAACCTGTACCGCGACGACTGCCGGGGCTGGGCTATACCGTGCGGCAAGTGGATGAAGCTCGACCTGAACAAACCATCGGCCGGGGCTCTGGCCACTGAACTGGCCACTGAGCCGGCAGTGCAGCCAGCGGTGACGCCGGCCCCGAAGGCCGAGCCGATAGTCTTTCCGACGGCCCCATGCACTGAGACGCGGCGTGCGAGGTTTGAACGCATCGGTGCCAAGCGGCAAGAACAGGCCCTGGAAGCGATTCGCAAGCTGAGTCACTTGGTGAGCAAGTACGAACGAGTCAGGACCGGCGTCACGAGCTACACGTACGAGTGGACCAAGGAGATGGCCCAACAGTTGCTTGAGCCAATCGAGGACGCTCTGCATACCTTGGAGGATGAACTTCTGAGTTGTGCCAACAACAGAGAACATGGCCTTATTGGAGAGAAGAACGATGCAGAATAGCGAGTTCAACGTTGGAGACTTGGTGCTCATTTTCGGTGCAGACGCCGTGCCGGTGCAGGGCATCGTACAGTCAGTCGATACTACGCGTATTGTGACAGTCAAGACAGCGACAGATACGCGAACGATCTTCACGACCGGCCTTCTGTTGGTTAGCCCCGCGAAGGTGTGACAATCCACCAAACCGTAATTGGGAGAGAAGTCATGAACATCTGTGAGAAAGCCAACGAGCTGTGCATGCGTATGGGCTGCCCGCATGGTCGGCCCCATGAGAAGATTGCCGACTGCTCGCACACGCGGTTCCGTTACCAGCGTTCTGACATAACGAAGGTGCGGAAGCTCATCCGGTGCCGAAAGTGGAAGATCCAGGGCGAAAAGCTCGTGATCTGGAAGAAGGTGTCAACCTCTATCGTATACGGTGACATCCCGGACCAGTACAGCCAGGACGTCATCAGGAACTACGGCACGACGGCAAAGGGCCGTGGCGTGTCACTGCCGATGTGGCTCCTGCCGATCTTCGAGGAGTCCAAGTGATGAAGTTTCCGATATACAGGGTAGAGTTTGACCTCAACGTTGACCAAGATGACGCTCTGGGATTAGAGCATACATCAACAAGCGAGCAGGTCATGATAGACAGCCAAAGACCCATCCAGTGCCGGCAGAACGTGATGCTGAAAGGGAAGTACGCGGACGGGCAGGCGACAGAAATGTCACTGTATCGGATGGCAACGAGGCTGGCCGACATGCTGGGCATACTGGCCGACGTGACGTCCTGGGACGGCTGCATCTACTACGCCGGCGAAGACACGTGGTGTCTGCACTACGATAGCCACTACACCTATTGGCGGTTCAACACCGACGCAGAGGCCCTGGACTCATTCAAGGCCTACATCAACGACCACCCCGACGAGGTCGAGATACGAAACATCATGCGAGAGTGGCACGTCTGTCCATGTGACACGTGCAAAGAACTGGGTCGGACCATGATCCTTCATGAAGGGAAAGACAAATGTCAAACGTGCTCGTCTGTATCGTGATGGTGTTTGCAGTCTGGTACGAGTGGGAGCTGGTGAAGACGGCCCTGGAGCCTTTAGGTTCCGCCATCATCTGCATCCTATTCGCAGTGCTCTGCTTGGGCCTCACGTTACTTGAACTGTCTTTGATCGTGATTGCACCCGTGGCTCTCTATGTTGGTAAAGAGAGCCGACACTGGCATCTATCGGTTCTCCGCATTCCGCTGGAGCACCTTTCAGGAAAGAAGATGAAGCCATGAACCTGAAAGAACTGTTTCAACTGCAAAGCACGCTGAACGCTCGCGTTGGCCTGAACGACGAAAAATTCGCAGTTGACTTCGCGGACGGCGAAGGCTCTGTTGCCAATCTCATCGAGGCCGGCAAGTGGATCGATGACATGCTCAAGGCGATGATGTCTGAGATGGAAGAGCTGCGGAACTGTACCTACTGGAAGCATTGGTGCTCCGAGGCCCAGGGAGGGAAGCGGTACATGGTCAAGGACATTGACGCGGCCCGCAAAGAAGTCATCGACATGCTGCACTTCTGGATCTCGATAGCCCAGGCCGTGGGCATGACGCCGGAGATGGCCGAGAACATGTACAAGACCAAGCTGGCCAAGAACCTCAAACGACAGGACGACGGCTACAGCATCCAGCAGAAGGACCGGGCCTGGATTCTGTTCACGAGAAACAGATACGGACATCCTTGGGCCCAGCCGTCCGACGCGGACGCGATGTCACTGGAAGACCTGGGCGAGAACGTGCAGCAGTACTACCTCGACTGGGCTAGGAGGGTGCCGTAGCCATGAAAATCAAAGACATGAAGGACGGAATACTCTCTACAAGTTTTCGCAGTGCTTACGGACGGGTAGTGCGGTATAAGCTGGCCGTGCTGGTAGAGAAGGTAGTGGACTCTGGCCGGCCGTGCCGAACCAGCGATGATGTGATGAAGTCCGAGCTAATCAAAGACGTCTTCAAGGAAGCCCGTGACGGACTTGCTGAGATCCTCAAAGATGAAGACCTGCTTTCCTGCATCGCGGATAGTAGGAGATCCGCAGATGGCCAACGAGCACTACAAAAAATACGTGATTTACGGAACAGTCTATCATGAGAACGAAATGGAACAGCAACGTAGATGAAGGGCTGGTGGTGCCGGCCGGCCCATGTCACGTACGGCTGCCAAGAACACGCTGAGCCTGGAGGCTGAGCGGAAACACCTGGACGACCTAGGCGTCGTGCATGGCCTAAACAGTGTAAGCGGTCTGGATGAAGCGAACGGGGCCTACAAAGATATCGAAGCTGTCATGGACGAACAGAAGGACCTTGTGAATATCGAAGTCGAGTTAACGCCGATGATTTCTATTAATGGTAAATGACATGCCGAGACAAATAATCACAATTGAGAAGAACGGATACACCTGCCGTTTCCGGCTTACGAAAGATCGAGGCGGAGTCGAGGCTACGGTTGAGTTCGCAGGAGCGGTCATCCTGGAGTGGGAGTATCCCCGGATGAAACGCGGCCTCCAGGAGGAGGCGGAACTGTGGGTTGACCAAGCCATCGTGGAGGCCAAGTCTCAGCAGAAGAATGGATGACCTGCCGGCAACCCGGATGTATGCACTGCGGCACGGGCAGACTGGAAAGATCTGGTCTGTCAGTGCCGGGGGCCGATGGCTCTGGTCCTCACCTAATGAGATGAAGAAGAGCTGGAATATCCTGAAAGAAGTAGGACTCGTCTCGTCCGAGTTCGAGGCCCACGAAGTGGTAATAGTAGAACTACGCAGTTTGTAATTTTGCTTGAATTCCTTGGCCGAATATGGTATACTCCATAGTTGCTGAAACGGAAAGCTAACCTCAATGGAGTATCACCATGTCTATCGGAGAAACAACGGCCAACCTCATCGGGTATTTAGGCAAGGCCACTCAGTGAGGTAGAGAGATCTGGGCCCCTGTAGAAGTGAATGGCGGCATTCCTGTAAACATCCAAGACCAGCACTCGAAGGCTTTGGATCTTCCGTTCATATTTCGGATTATGGCTCAGGGGCATGTCGTGACTGACTAAGTCCGATAACACTATTTCCATTTTCGATTTGCACTTCGGCTCTTCTTGTGCTATACTTTACATAGACAAGAAGAGCTTTTTCAATGGAGGTACAATGACGAAGATCTGCCAACACTGCCACAAGCACATCGTCAACGTTCAGATGGTAACACCGAACGGCACGCCGATCTGTCCGCACTGCGGACACTGTGAGGATGAAACCAAGGCAACCGCCTGGGTCTGCGAAGAGTGTGGCGAACTGCTTATGGATCACGGTGGCGACCTTCGGCCGGCATGCCCAGAGTGTGGCGAAGCCCTGGTGGCGTACGTGATTCATCCGTCGCAGGTCCGGGGTGTTGGTACTGGCGACGCGGATCTGGAGATGGGCCTTGCAATATTGATGGATGGTCAGCATGAATAAGTGCATTACACGAGGATGCACGCGAGAGACTTCCGCCCTCTTCTGTCGAAGGTGCCGGATGAGAATTAACCTAGTGAAGCTGTTGTGGATTTTGACCGCAGTGGCTACACTAATCGTAGCTTGGAGGATGTGACATGAGTTGCTTTTATCTGATAACACCCAAAGGGAGCGGGATTCCCTGGTGTACTCGACATCGACGGGTTGCCCACTGCACGGAAGAGTGCCAAGCAGCCGCGAAGCGTTATCAACTGCGGATGCTGTACCAGCCGCTGCCCAATTGGTTGCAGTCTGCTAGACGCATGGGACGTATCCTGGACGAGCATGCCAAGGTGCAGATCGATGACGAGTTCTTGATGCCTGCGTATAGGTGGGACGCAGTGAGACAAGCCATGGACACCGAGATAGCGGCGGGCCCGTGTGGTCTGCCCGCCGAGTCTCGCTATGGTCATAGCCTCCTGACGGAGAAGAAGTCCTGGATAGATGGCGACTGGCCCCAGGCGGAAAGCCGGATGCATCGCCGCGTTGTGGCGAAGAAAAGCGTGTGGTCCCGCATCGTAGCGGCGTTCTGGAGAGCATGGATAGGACACAAGCCCACCATACACTAAGCGTCGCGGAACGTCTGCGGCGTCACCAGATGGCACTGGATTCATACGAAGCTTTGAGAGGAGCAAAACGTGCAAGTATTCGATAGAGTAATGGTCAAGGTCGAGGGCGAAGATGTCCAGGGCACAATCCTGGCCGTCACCAGCGACAACAAAGGTGCAGAGTACGAAGTGATGCTGGACGACGGCGGCACCCACTACTACCGTGACACCGACTGGATGCGGAAGCTTCCGACGGTGCGGGTAGGCAACACAGTCCGCCACGACGGCAAGGTCTGGCTCGTCGCAGCAATCACCTACAACGCCACGGCGATCGAAGTGCGAGCGAAGCTGACCCCGGCCGGCGAAGGCGAGCAGAAGTTCGCCAATGTCACTGAGTTGTCACTGGCCCATGAGGGCGGTGTCGTCGCATCTGGTCTGCACCAGCACCAGTGCTTCATGCCGGCCGGTGGATGACTTATGCCGCCGACGGTGCCGGCCTCTTTGAGGTCTCGTCACGGGGGTGGGTGCCGACGCACTTCGATCGGTGGGAGCGACCCAGGACAATCGCGGAGGTCGAGAAGTATGAGAGTGATGAGACCAGCGGCCGAATGATCCTGAACGAGTACGCGGATCTCTGCCGGCGAATCATCATCTACTGCTATCGGTACTATGTTCTGTCATCTCCGGGGACCTTCGACCAAATGTTCCATCGCCTGCGGGAAATCGAGGAGAGCGGAACAGTTGAAGTGGACGCGGCGTCACCTGGGCAGATCATTTACGGGGATCAAGAGTCACAATATCCGGAATGGGCCAAATCATAATGTGGTGGATTAGACACAAGGAGAGCGGCGACATCATCGTGCTTAATCGCCGGACGGGGGCCACTGGGCTTCTCGGAGAGCGTGTTTTAGGCTACCTCTCACGCAAGCCGGCCGTGAATGCTTTGATGACCTCTGGCTACATGACGCTGAACAGCATCTTGTGGGAGGATCTGGAGCTGGTCAACGGCGTCGGCCAGACGATGGAAGATATGGAGCACTGGCCAGTCGAGGCAGGCTATGCGATCAAGCATCGCGAAGGCTGGTACTGGAGACACGCCCACAGCGGCCGTGTGTGGTACAGCAAGCCGGGGGTGGCTGAGACTGCCTGGAAGATCGAAGAGGCCATTGAGGCGGCTTCTGACCACCGTAAACCGCGTAACATCGCCAGGGCCCAGTTCGTCATGGTCCGGGGGCTCCAGGACGGAACCGCAGAGGAGCTGCCGAACTGGCTCATCTCGTAAAGCATACCATATATAGTATCCGGGCCCTACATCTTGTGGTTGGAGTTGTGGGGCTCGTGTCATTTATGGGGATTATGGCCAGCGTGGTTCGGCAAGTGCTGCTGAGTGCTGGGTTTATGCGTCGCTTGTATTCAATCCGAAATTCGACTCTTGGTGCTCCTGTAAGTCGGGTGGGGGTAAGGACATAACAGGTTAGAGTATTCGGAGGGTCTTTTTTCACTCCCCCACATATTGGAAAGCCCAGGGGTGGCGGCATAGTGGGTTCTCTATTTTCTTATACTTCTATTTTAAAGTTGTAGAATACTCTAACTTGTTATATATAGTAATACAAAGGACTTAGGCGAGTGACTCGTTCTGGGTTTGGCGACTTATGTTAGCTCTACAACTGTAGAGGTGCCACGACAACTGTAGAGCGATCTGAAACGTGCCGCGATCCAATGTATGGCCGAGGCCCCAGGCCCAGGAGCATTTGGCCGGCATCGGAGGGTGGGTTGAAGGTGGGTTGCTATTCTGGACATTAAGGATAAGGTGGGTCGGCTTTTACGGAGGGTGGGTTGAGGGTGGGTCGTGTTTTTCGCAAGATCTCAGGAGGTGGGTCGGGGTCCGATAAAGGTGGGTTGGAGGTGGGTCGGGTTACGTCCGATAATTTACTCGGTCGCCGCCACTCTTGGTCCGATAACGTCACGTCCGATAAATGTCACGCCCTATAATGTTAGACCGTTATCGGACGGAGAAGTTCCGCAGTAAATTATCGTACCATCCGATAACAAATTGGACCCCAAGCATTATCGGACGCAGACGCAGCCGAACTACTATCGGACCTTCCTTGGTCAAATAGACTCCATGCCCAAAGCCTACGCCACAAAACGCTAAAAGCAAAATGGTAATTTAACTTTTCGTATTTTTTGCGTTTCCGGTTTTGTAGTGTATACTTAAAGTATGAAACCAATCAAGTGCATACTACTAGGACACATCGCGACAAGCCGTTATTTGGTCAAAGGTAAGACCGATAGGTATTGTGCCCGATGCAATGCGACGTTGACGGAGTCTGAATATGTAAAGGCTTGGCGTCGCGATTTCCATCGGTGGTTAGCTTGGGGATTCTGAAACATGGCGAAAGCGAAAAGCAAAACCGACAAGATTCGTTTGCGTCTGCGATGCAAGCCGAATGAATTGGACTACTCCGCGTTACAGTGGTATCCAGACGCGACGCGACTAATCCGCGAATTGTACGGGGACCAATGGAAACTATTCGTTGACCTTCTGGCCAGTACGTCACCGCGAATGTACGTCAAGAAGAATTGGAGACTCGCGACCGGTATCATGCATGCATACATAAACCGGAAACGCCGACCGGATGTTTTCGGCGTTGCCTTGCAAGCACTAATGCCCGCCCACCTCGTGAACGTTCTACGCTCATTGCGAGGCAAGCCCATACATGGTCCGAAGGTTTCGCGGTTCGCAGCAAACCTTAAAGGCGATCTATCCGTCGTTACGATAGACGTTTGGATTTGTCAAGCCTACGGTATCAAGCATAAAGGCTTAACGCCGAAATTGTATGATCGTCTGGAGCGAAAGATAAAACGCGACGCTGTAGCGTGCAAGGCAACCCCAGCCGGATATCAGGCTGTCTTGTGGTATGCGGTCCGACGTCAAGCCGGATTGCGTGACCGGTCGTTCATTCAAGTCTATCACGAAATCTTCTGCGAAACCCCGTTCTTTTCGTTTATGGAGGTTTGACCATGTCAAAGGCAATTCTAGTCAAACAAGACAAAGAATATCGGTATTGGCGTATTGAGATAGGTCCCCAAACGTTTTGGAACATTGTGCCCATAGACGACGCGACGCCGCCGGAAGGTGGATATCGTAGTAAGTCGTATATTGAGCATATCAAACATCGCAAGTTTTAATTTGCATTTCGGCCCCTATGGTGTATACTATAAGTAGTCAGAGACGAACGAAACGCAATCAAGGGGCAAACCATGAATAACAGAATGATAAGCAAAATGGTAATCATCGCCGGAATGTTCTTGATGCTGGTTTGGATTGGTGTCAAGGCCGGTAAGATGGCGAATGATATCAGCCGTCAGACCGAATCGAATTTCTCGGACGCCATCAAGGTTTTGCAGGACAAGTAGGGGCAAGCCATGATACATGTATGCTCAATATCGTACAAGGCAGACCGTTCGACACTGTTCAACAACATAGCGGCAAGCCATATGGTTTGGCTGGTCGTTGCAATGCTGATAGCACTTTCATAAGGGGCAAGCCATGAATGACATTACGACCGATTTCGACGCGAAAAACGCCAATGCCCATGGTTCGACGTTGGGGGAACTGACAGAATCGACCTACAGGGGTTTCCTCATTGACGGTGGAATCGCCGTCAAGGTTTGGTACCATGACGAATTCATCGGCAAGTATGCGACCGTCAAGCTTGCCAAGCACGCCATCGATAGCATTCTTGCATCGGCCTAGTCGGTCGATACCCCGAGTTGTTTTGTGCCTTGTGGCGTCCCCGACGCCATAGGCCGGAAGGCAACTAGGTCCGATAACTGGAGGATGTATTATGAGACCGTCAAGAATGTTTCTATCGGTATCGTCGGTCTGTAGTAGGGCAGACGAAATCGCCTATCAGTCTGCCGGTATAGCGTCGGCCATGCAAGTACTGGCCAATGCATCGCCGATGTATTCAAGCGTACACAACAACATCTCCAACACGTTCGGCGTTGAGACTGGGGCTGTGTTGACCCTGCTTGGCGATGTGTCCGCTACTACGATACTCCGTCTATGGGAGCGATTGCGTCAAGTGCTCGGCGTCCATTGCGTTTGGCTGGACTACACTGGCCAGCCCGCAGATGGGGACGATTACGAATTCTCTGGTTGCGTCTGCAATTGGCCGTACTACGCCATGCACCATGATACCATCAGCCATGACAAGGCCTTGTCCTGTTCGGAGTACTAGACCATGCGTGTATACCCTGGCGAATGTAAGAAGTGCGGTAAGTGGTGGGGCGATCATATGACAGACTACGCCATCAAGCACACCCACCCGCACGCGTGCGTGTTTGAACCACTGGACGGAGAGATAGTGATAGAGACGGACATGACTGACATGGAGTACAAGGAGTACTGTTCAACTTGACACATCGGCCAGCCTAAACCTACTGGCCTCATCACACCCGAAGGTCCGATAGCCCTGCCCAGGTTATCGGACCTCATTCCTTGCCCGCACCTAAACATTATCGGACGTGACGTGGGGGCCGGAATTTATTATCGGACCAGCATGTTATCGGACCAACTGAGGCCTCGGCTGCGTAGTCCTATAATCGGGGTTATGTATCATTCGGATTATCGGACGTGCCGGCCTGACACTGGTCCGATAATATCGACGTCCGATAATGTAGGTCCGATAATGCACAACGTCCGATAATGTGGTGGGGTGGGTGGTGGTGTACGTCCGATAATATCTACGATCTGAGGGTGTGGTGGCACATTGTTGGTCCGATAATAAACGGGGTCTTTCCCCCATAAGGTACTTATTATCGGACCTTCCCTTCCCACGCACACTGACTGCCTGCGGTTCTGAAATTCAAAATTCAAAAAACGAGATCCACGCCATAGAAACATTATCGGACATTAAAGATAAACAAAGTTTTCTTCTTGACTCCCTCCAGAGAACCTGCTACAATGCTCACATGATTACTCAACTGTTTGAAAGAATAACAGACGTTGCCGGTGGGAACCAGTTTCTGGTTGGTGCCATAAGCATGTGGGGCCTGGGGGTGATGACGTACCTCTTCCGGAAGATACCGTCCGATATCTACGCTCTCTCCAAGAAACATCTGACCACGTCCTTGACAATAACATCGGCCCACGGATCATTCTATGAGCTGATGGCGTGGATGGAGTCGCAGGGATACTCAGCCAAGTTTCGGCGGGTGAAGCTCACCAACGGCCGCTGGGGTGATGATAAACTAGCCAAGTCGGTGGGTATGGGTAGACACCTGACATGGTTTCAAGGAATCCCAGTAATTATCGAGTTGACCAGGATGGACACGAATTCAGAGAAGGATAAGGAGGCAGTGACTATAATAAAGTTGGGCAGGAGCCACAAGCTCTTTGATGACCTCATCCTGGAGTTGAAGAAGAGTGACAACAGGGATGATGGGATGACTAAAATCTACACACGTGGACTAGATGGATGGAGTGTTTCGACTCAGCCGCCCCGCGATCTGGACACTGTCTATATTGGCAGAAGCAATCGGGACGCCATAGTTAGGACGCTGACTGAGTTTCGCCAGAAAGAGGATTGGTTCGTTGAGCACGGAATCCCATACCAACTGGGCATCTTGCTGTACGGCCCTCCAGGAACCGGGAAGACTTCATTGATTCGGGCTATCGCCGCTCATCTAGGATACATGGTGAGGGTAGTGCCGGCCAGCCTGCTGTCTAAGTTGCGGGACGCCGAGGATGAGAAATCAAAGACTATCATCGTCGTGGAGGATATAGACTCTAACACTGAGGTTCATGATCGAGACCACGAGCCTAAAGCCACCAATGATGTAGCGAAGTTGATGGGCGGCGGGATCTCTGAGATTCTAAATATGCTGGATGGTATAGTTGTCAGCCACGGTAGAATTGTCATCATGACTACCAACCACATTGAGAAGCTTGATCCTGCGATCATACGCCCAGGTCGCATCGATCTGAAACTTGAGCTGAGCTACGTGACTGCGGAGACCTTCAAGGATTTCGCAGAGAAGTTTTTCGGAGAGCGGCCCAATGTCGGGGAACCGTCCGGCAATGTGACCGTTGCCGATCTTCAAAACGAGGTACTTCTGGGTAGGTCGTTGAGTGAAATAATCGCCAAGTATTTCCCTTGACCCGCCCCCGGCTATCTGCTATACTGCACGTAGATAGTAACCCAAAGGGGATGTCCTGATCTGGTCGTACTGCCAAGATCCTGCGGTGCCGCCCCTGGGCATGACCGCCGATGAGATGCTACCGAATTCCTTTGGACCGGAGAGCCTATGAGCTGTGCAACCGTATTTGTAAAAGAGCTGGACCTAATTACGAACCCGATGGTCCGCGAGTGGGTCAGAGTTGTCTTCGATGATATCTGTCCGGACTACTTCTGGACGATCCCCGCGAGCCAAAGCAGTCACCACCCTGCGATCGCCAGAGGTGAAGGTGGACTTGTCCGCCACACGAAATTAGCAGTGAAGTTCGCTCACTCCTTCATGGAGGCATGGCCGGACCCGCCCGAGACGTCACACGATGAAGTCATCGCTGCGGTGTTGCTGCACGACATGATGAAGCGTGGAGCCACGGAGGACGCCCTAGAGACGTTCCCGGATCACACGATGGCAAGACAGTGTCACGGCCTCTACTGTGCGGACTATATCTCCAGCCATTGTGACAGCAGTCCTCATCTCCGGGCATTGCTGCCGGCCGATAGAATCAAGCGGATCGTCACGGCTGTTCGCGACCACATGGGTAAGTGGACAGCAAGCTACAACATCCCTCACGGCGACTTCGTAGTGCAGGTCTCGCAGAAGACTCACGTGGTCTGCGTCACAACGCACATGGCCGACTACGCCGCGTCTCGACACCTGGACCAGTGGCTGGAGGACATCGCGAAGTGAAACCGACCGCCCTCCATCTCAAGATTGCTTTGCTCGCCTACTACCGCTTTCGCCGTCAGTGCGTTTGCGTAGATGAGTACGCGGGAGCTGACGTGATCGTGGACACCGGCGACGACATAGTCGAGGTGGAGGTGAAGGTTGACAAGCATGATCTTCGCAAGGGTGAGGATAGGAAGCTCGGCAAGCATAATAATTATCTGCACGGGTTTAGTTGGAATCGATGTAATCCCAACCGGTATTTCTTTTGCGTCCCTACGTCACTGGAGGAAATCGCTGTAGCAAAGATTGAACAGCTCAACAGTAGGTACGGTTTGATCCTATTCACTGAGAGAAGGCTTACGCAGGGAGCCGCCCTGGAGGACTGTGTCGTCATCACCAGGAATGCGAAGAAACTCCACGACAGGTACCCACCTGGGCAACAGAAACTGATTGCCAAACGAGCTTCATCCAAGCTCATAACGTTGATGCAGAATGAATTGAGGAGAAGACATGAACAAGAACCAGCAGAATAGTCCGCAGCCTATTGATGAGCTGTCACTACAGAACGGCATACGCCATCGGTACAAACAGGACTGGCCGGCCATAATTCTCCAGCTCACCAAGCGAGTCCGGGCCGTGAACAACCAGTGGGCTGCGATCATGAATAAGATTCTGTTCATCGACGGGCTCTCAGTCACATATAAGCGATCCGGTGACGGCATTCTCGTGCTGGTGAAGTACCACACTGAGGAAGAGCGTCACGAGATCTCGATAGAAGAGGTGCAGAAAGCCATGCCCTACATTGAGGTCCTCATCATGGACAAGCTGAGCAAGTCGTTGCTCATCGCGAAGGTGTCTAGGTGACCCCAAGTGATTTCGACTTTCTGACTCCAGAATTCATCAAAAAGCACTGCGTCCCATGCGGGATCACGTGCAAGCTGGCCGTCTTTCCGTGGAAGTACCTCGGATGGTCCGACGAGGCCTTCATGGAGCAGGAAATGCACTTCGCTCACGGCCCTGTGATCCCCAAGGACCACCAATCGAAGCTCCTGGGCGTTGTGAGAACACAGGAGAAGCTCCTTATCGAGCGTCATAAGTATGTCACCACCAGAGATCGGGCATTGCGTCCGATCCACGAAGAGAATTCGCCGGCAGGCGAGCAATTGGAGTTATTCTGATGCGGATCTCGGCCCTGAAAGACGATCCTGGTTACAATGAAGAGGCCACTCAGCGGAAAGGCCTGGAGATCTACTGCAACGGCGAACACATCAAGACCGCCCACACCGCAGACACTGACCTTGGCCTCGTCCGGTACTACGAGAAGGACGAACGTGGTAGGATCAAGACCCTGGAGATGCATGGAGTGGTTGAAATCAAGGGATTGTAGAATTTTTCTTGACTTATTATTGGTCTTTTGGTATAGTGGGGTCATACCTACTGAAAGGATAAAGAATGGCTGAGAAATTCCTGAGCGGGAATAGTGATTTAGGTGGTGCCCTCCAGACAGCAGTAGCTGCGGGGGTCAACTCCAAGCTCTCAGACAACATGCCCTGTACCTCTTCATTGATCTGGACCCCAGACGCTGGTGTTTATCTCAACATTGGTGATAGGTCCAATGCAACGAAGTTTTTGCTGCCGTCGAACGTCATTTTACCCATGCCGGTTGACAACCTGAACTTGGTGCAGGCGTTCAACAGCGGTGCCGGAACAGCCACAATCCACATCCTCTACCGGAGTCGATAATGGAGGTCGTGAGAAGCTATAAGTGGAACGATCAGGACTATACCATTGTCGAGCTAGACGACGGCACCCGCCAAGAGCTTAGGTGTACTTCCAACGAAGCTCCCGCGATAGTGGACAAACTGGCCAGTATGCCGGTGCCGGTGCCGAAACCGGAGCCCGAGAGGCTGGAGATCACGGCGTTCTCGGACGAGACGTTGTTGGCCGAGGTAGATCGAAGAAGCCGTGTGTTGGCGGAGACGAAATAATGGCGGTTATTACTTCTACTCAGACTGGGAATTGGAACACAGGGGCAACTTGGGTTGGTGGGACAAAGCCCGCAACCGGAGACAGTGTCGTTATTGCCGCTGGGCATGTGGTGACATTCAACGCTGATCTAGTCACTGACTCAATTGACCTAGCGGGGCTAACTATTACTGGCACCTTGACAGCTGATACTACGGCGGGGGACTACACGCTCCTATGCTCGGCTGATATTGTGGGGGCTGGTACGTTCAACATCGGTTCGAGCGGTGCGGACTATCCCGCTACTTGTACCTTCCTGATAGACTTCGATTCTACAGCGTCCAGCATCGATGGCACTGCCGGACTGGTCTGTAACTTCTACTGTGTCAATCCAACGAATCCTGTGATTGAGTTGACGGCTCTGGAGGCTATAGGGCAGACAGAACTCGGAGTGACTACTGATGTCACCGCAGATACCTGGGCAGTAGGTGATGCCGTTCGCATAGATAATATTGATGAGAGTGTAAACAGCGAGGCAAGAACAATTGCCGCTGGAGGCATTTCTGCGGATCACATAGATATTACTGCTGGTCTGACCGCTGCGAAGATTGCTGGGTCGAAGGTTGTACTAATTACCAGGAATATCAAGGTTACCGGAAGCACAGGATATGCCTTCGATGGTGTTAGTGATTCCAATCTTGGCTGTGAAATCAGCGGTTGCACCAATGGGCTCCGCTACAGCTACTCGAACACGATCAGCGGCCCGATCAGCGGTTGCACCTATGGGCTCTACTACAGCTACTCGAACACGATCAGCGGCCCGATCAGCGGTTGCACCAATGGGCTCGACAACAGCTACTC
>Ga0207997_1000084_pt1 | contig 42223 bp, 69 predicted proteins | sample AntAceMetag02UKN_FD_184777 | JGI IMG/M metagenome (GOLD analysis project Ga0207997, IMG submission 184777) | Saline lake microbial communities from Ace Lake, Antarctica - Antarctic Ace Lake Metagenome 02UKN (SPAdes) (version 2) | ecosystem: Environmental > Aquatic > Non-marine Saline and... | reverse complement strand
TTAAAAAACTAGAGTTGATTTGTTATGGAAAAGGACTCCAATTCCTCTCATACCAAAATGGGATTTTGGAATGAGTATCCTTGGAGAAATAAGATGAATGAATTTAAAAAAAATATAAATTTTGATGATTATGATCTATGTGCAAAATTTAATGATTATATTGTATTAAAAAAAAGGTGATTGAAAAATGAGTTGGAATAAAATCATAAAAACAAAATACATTGACATCTGGCAAGATAGACAATACACATACATAAAATTTTTTGATGGATTAATGAAATGTCAACTACTGAACAAAGAAGCAAAAGAATTTATTGATTTTATAAAAAAAGATGTTAAAAAAATCAATATTGATAATGTCTTTGACGGTGGTGTATTTACTAAATGGATGAGCAACAATAAACTGAAGATGGAATCAGGAATCAGGAATCTAAATTATGACATTTGCCCATTATGTAATAAACCAAAGGATTTGATACCACATCACGAGCGTTATGTGCCAGAAAAGACAAAAGATATTTGTCAAAGCTGTCATATCAAGATTCATCGAAGTTTAGATTATCATCCAGAACTGAGACCGAAAGGTGTTCAGGGGAACAAATGGAATCATTATAAAAATGGCAAACCAAAACCACCGGCGAGTGGATTAGTTTATAGAAAAGGTGCATATGAATTTGATTTTAGTAGACGTGTAAGACGAAGAAAAAAGTGATTGATAAATGAAAATTGTACCGAGGCCAAAAAATCCATGTGAAAAAAATATATGCGTGGAGTTATACAAATGGTGATTAAATGAAATGTGAATATTACAAGAAATATTACGAAGAACACAAAGAAAAAATAAAGAAACGAAGCAATAAATATTACAAAGAACACAAGAATGAGATTAAACAATATCGAGAAGAACACAAAGATGAGATAGCTAAACGTCAAAAGAAATGGTATGAAAAAAACAAGGATGAGATAAGAGAAAAGAGAAAGAAACATAACGATGAACACAAGGATGAGATAAGAGAATATAATAAGAAATATCGCGATGAACACAATGAAAAGATTAAACAATATCGAGAAGAACACAAAGATGAGCTAAAGAAATATCGAGAACTGAAATAAATGTTAAGAGAATCAATAAAAAATGATGTATGCGATCGTTTTGGCGGTATGCAGTCTGATGTTAAGTGTCATGGTTGTTTTTACAACAAAAAAAATGTTTGTAATTATGATGAGATTTATGTGAAACCAAAAACACTAAATGATGTTATTGAAGAGATGAAAAAATGAAAAAAAGTGATAAAAATGCAATTATGGACTTGGCGATGCAAGATTTGCGGAGGATGTAGTAGAAAGCCACTAAATCGCTCATCAGCAAAACGAAAAGGACTAATACACATGCGAAGCAAACATGGAAAAGAGATACCAGAACCAATATTAAGAAAATCACGATGACAGAAGTTGTAACATTTGAATGCCCACATTGTAATAAAAAGATTATAATTACAATTCATGTAAAATGTCTAAAAGGGTAAATAGTATAAATTAGAAAAATATATAAAAAATGAGAGATGAACAAATTAATAAAAATCGGTGTGCTCAGTCTTAATCCTAAAATAAAAAAATCAATAAAGAATATCATCGATCAACTCGAAGAAAATAACTACGCCTTGGTATATGATCCTAACGTTGCAAGAGTGTTCTCTCGTTGTGTAAAAAAAGACCGAGATATACGAATTTATATTTTTCAAAAGAAAGGTTCAAAGAATATTACCAACGTTACTAATGCTATCATTATCAAACCAAATCTTAAAATCGTTAGAAAAGACGCATATTCATTCAGATTAAAAGTAAAATAATGTGAAAAATTTATGGAGATTTGATAAGATATTTCAGTTTCGTCATATCATTTTTAACTTTTTTGGTAAGAAGTCAACTTCCAAATGAAATTTGGTGGTTGATGAATTACCATTTTGGTAATGAATGTAAGGAAATAGTTATATAGATATAAAACAACAGATTATAAGTAAGATGCAGTTATCACAACAAATAAAAATAAATCCAACAAACGAACAAACAAAAGTTCTCTGGAACTTATCAGAACGATGTCGTTTATGCTATAATTTTGCATTAACAGAACGTATGGAGAATTGGAAAGAAAATAAAGATAAACCAAAAGAAGAACGAACATATATTGATTATGAAAAACAACAAAATGACTTGCCGTCCATCAAAGAAAAATATGAAGAATACAAATGGGTTTATTCTAAGGTTTTACAATATACTCTTAAGACACTTGATGCTGATTATAAATCATTTTTTTCGTTGTGGAAAAAAGGAGATGCAAATGCACATCCTCCAAAATACAAAGGAAAGAAGTATTTTACAACAATGGTTTACAATCAAAGTGGTTTCAAGTGTTACAATAATAAAATAGGATTATCTCATAAATATGATAAAACATCATTGGAGTTTGATATTCCTGAAAAATTCAAGTTCTCTAAAATCTATCAGATTTCTATCTATCAAAAAAACAATGATTTCTATGTTTCAGTAACATATGAAAAAGAAGAAAAACCATACATTGATAATGGATTATACCAGGCATTTGACCTTGGTGTAACAAAACAAACCGCTGTGAACATACATGGTAAATTCAAAGAATTCAAAAATAAACGACCTGACAAATATTGGGAAAAGCGAATAGAGGAAGTTCAAGCAAAAAGAGATCACTGTAAAAGATATTCAAGAAAATGGAGCTTCTACAATAAAAGTCTAAAATACATGAAACGAAAATCAGCAAATCAACTTCGAGACTTTCAACACAAGTTAAGCAGAAAAATCGTTGATAACACAAAATCAAATACTATTATTGTTGGTGATTTGAGTGTAAAAGATATGAGTAAAAAATCAAATAAAATAGAAAATCTTTCTAAGAAAGCAAATAAAAGTATACATCGATCAATGCAAAATACAGGAACCATTGGTCGTTTTGTAAAATATCTAACCTACAAGTCCGAGATCGTAGGTAAAAAAACAATAGATATTTGCGAAAGAGGTACATCAAAAACATGTTGCTGTTGTGGTAAACAACACGATATGCCTTTAACAAAAAGAATTATGGAATGTGATTGTGGAAATGTTATTGATAGGGATAAGAATAGTTCTATCAATATAATGCTTCGTTTCCTATCACAGAATGGCTTGTGGGCAGCTTATCAACAATTTGTTGGTAATCTACGACAAACAGGAATTCTGATAGGAATTCACTCGTAGGAAGCTACTTCCAAAATCTATGATTTTGGTGGTAGTAGTTCACTATCTTCAATTTCTTGTAATTTTTCTTGCTCGATGGTTTTCAGTATTTTGGATAACTCTATTGAACGTTTGTAGATATTATAGTATGGGCGTCCTTTTCCTCCTTTCTTTTTTACATGTCGTTTTTCTATCCATTCTCTCGTGGATAGTTCTTCCGTCAATCTACTTACTTCTGATTGTCGAAGATTCGTTCCTTTTTCGATATATCTGGAGCGGCATGAATCAACTTGATAGATACAGATCAATGTTTTTGCAAGTTTTTTCGGTATTCCAGAATCAAATAATACTTGAACTATCTTTTCTTGTTCCATTTCATTAACGCATAACAATTATTTCTTTAAAAATATATCTTTTTTTGTTGATTAGATCAACATATTTATAAACGATTTATCGTTACATATCACTCGAAGTAAAACACCACTTTTTTGTGTTTTAATTTACGTACAATATTGGTGAGGAGAATGGATCGAGGAGAAAGACAAAAAGAAATTAGAGAATATTTAGAAAAGTTAGGCACAACACATAGAAAAATTATCGAAACAGACAAATTATCTAAAAAATATAATGTTGCTAAAAGTGTTATTTCTCGTGATATTACAAAAATAGAAGAAACATTGCAAATTGATGAAAAAGAGTTTGGAGTTATTACACAAATAAATGATGTTGTCGATGGAGAAGATGTAGAAATAATTTGGATAAAATATGAGAATGAAGATGTTTTGGAAAATACAAAACCAGATTATCATGCAGTAAAATATTTTCCAAATCGTCAAATAACCACAATTTGTAAAGAATTCAAAGATGAAACTACTGGTAAACTTGATTATCATGTTATAAAGGAAGGAATGAATCAAAAAGAAATAATAAAATTTTTTCCTCCATATAGAAAAAACTTGTGTCATTTCACTGAATTAATTCTTTCTATCATGTATGAAGCTTATAGAAAAGAAAAAGAGTATCTTGAACCAGGCAATGTTCGAAATTTTTGGTATACACATATACAATATACAATTAACGAATCTCTTGGAATTGATGAAACTGATAGTATTAAGACTCTCATAACACTTGCATGGAAAATGTTGGTAAAATCAGGTATGATAACGTACGAAGAAATGAAGATAATCGGCGGGAAAGAAGCAGGAAGATTGAGTGCTATCGAAAATAGTCCTTTTTCCAATATTATCATTGGCTTAGAAAAAATGACGTTCTTTCTGATGTATAAATGGATTCCGGAACTGTTCAATTGTACACTAATTTGCGCTGGAGGGGAGCCGAGTCGATCAGTTATTGATGCGTTTGTCAGAGATTTGAAAAAGAATGGTGTTGATTTAAATCAAAAATTTTATCTGTGTATTGCCAGTGATTTGGATCCTGATGGATTTTACATTCAACACGCATTCAAAGAACAATTAGAAACCGCCATCAAATTAAATGGAGGAACGGGAAAAGTAGAGATAAGAAGATTGTTTGTTAGAAAAGATCAAGTTACTGATACATTATTGAAAACAAAAGTGGTTAGCTGGAGAATTAAAAAATCTTCAAAACTATCAAAAGATACACTAAAGAAAATCCGTGATACGAGATGGTCAACTTTTTGTAAATTAACAAAAACCGAAGATGATCCTGGTGGATTGTATAAACCAGTTCCACCAGGTTTCACAGAAGAATTGGAAGGAGATATTCTAAAACATCCACTGACAGGTGAACCAGTAGTTAGAGCAAAATTGGAAATGAATATGTTTTCTACGAAGACTATTGAAGATTCGATTTTGGATGAACTTCAAAACATCATCAAAGAATCGAGTGATGAAACAAAAATAATGATCCCGGAAATTATGAGAATTTTCGATGAAATTAGAGATGGCCAAGTTGTTAAAAAATTGTTTAAGACTTGGAGTAAAGATTTAATTGATCCGGAAAAGGAAAAATTTTCAAAAGATATAGATAAATGGTCACGTGAAATATATGAAGAAAAAGACAAAAAAGATGAAATTACGAATAAAAAATATAATGAGTTAATAGAAGAGAAGGAAGATGAAAAACGTGAGAGAGAACCTGAGCTTTTAGATGAAAAAGATGATTTAAAAGAAATAATTGAAACATTAAACAACGAACGTATCAAAAAAATGCAAGAGATCATAGAAGATTATATACCACAGAGACAATCCCAGGAAACATTACTTAATGTTGTTAATGAAGAAATCACTGAAAAATGTGGAGATCTTGAAGATGACATTTCTGATTTAGAAGATGAACAAACCGAGGAACTTCAAAAAATAGAAGAAGAACGTGATTTGAAGATAAAAACATGGGAGAAATTTAAAGAAGAACATCTTGCCATTTTCAATCCCGTAGAACAAGAATTAGAAGAAGAAATACGAAAGAAGTTAGATGAGATCAATTGGCGTTTTAGAGACTTAGAAAAGTTTATCGATGCTAAGAACGAAATATGTCGTTTGCTTGTAAATCAGAAATTACTGCTCGATGACGGAATAAGCTGTTTTGATCAACCTTCTCCAACATTTCTTGAGAAAAACCTACTCAAAAAAGCAGCAGATGACCATGATGAAAATATCGGGAAAGTTCGAAAATCATTTTCCTATGATTTGAAATATTCGATGTATAATTATGCCATGAAAAGAACAAAAGACTTTACATTTACTTTATCAAAAACAGTTGACGCACAAGATTTAAGTGAAGATATTAGAAAAGCAAAAGAAGAAATCGAAGAAAAAATAAAAGAAAAAGAAGATGTTTAGAAATTATGTATTTGATTCAAAAAGAAAAATCTCTGAAGGCATCATACCATCGCATCTTTTTTTAATTCTCTGAATTGCATCTTCTCGTGCACTAATTTTATTCAATTTTTTCCCCTCGAACATACTCACGTGCTTCTTGTATGTTTGTAAATCCTTTACTTTTTAGAAGATCTGCGTAGAGTGCTTTATCGAGATCGATTCCATCAATTCCTTCCACAACGAATTTTACTTTATGATCCGCGATAGAATATGATCTTGATTCATTATCAATATGATGATCCAATTCCTTACTGTAGAGAGAACCAACATCTCGATTTGAATCAACGATTTTTATCGTATAATCCTTGTAAATATATATCCATTTTATTATATCTGGTCTTGCAAATTCAAGTAATTTAATAGCACCAGTCTTCGATGCCCTTCCTTGGACCAAGAAGATTCCCATAAATGCGATTATGCCACCTAAAACATAAAATAATGGTGTTAACATTGGAATGTTGATAAATAACGGGATGGCAAACAATAATAATCCTGGAATTACAAAAATGTATGATAAATGAAATATTTGCAATTTTATTCCTCGATGTCAGTTTGAACAGATTGAGGATCCTCTTTTCTAAACATACCTGTGATTTTCCCACCAAAACTCTTCGATTTTTTCCTTGCGATGACCCGTTCCACATGTTCTGTTCTCTGAATGCCACCTTGTCCAAAGAGTGTTTGAAATCCTCCAATACTGTTTCCCGTGATGTGTATTTTATCATTTCTTTGACATATCCATGTTTGATTTTTTGTTGTAGGACACCAAACTTTTCCTTTATAATGATCAACAAATAACTTATCTTTAGTAATTGATATTGCATTTATTGATGGTATATTGATTTTTTTGGGACTAATACTGTCAGCCTGACGAATCATTAATTCTCCATTAGAATTATAAAAATAAACTCTATGATTTGGTGTTACAGCCATAGACAAGTTATTTGTATCAACATAAACTAAATTTCCATCATAATCATATATATTTATGGATTGTGGTTTTTCTAAATCAAATTTATTATCATTCGAATTCCATGTAACTAATTTATCATTATCTTTTATTTCATAATATTTTTTCCATCCATTATTAGTCAAAGCTTCTGTTTCTTTATCAACACATCGACTTTGCTGCATTCTTGACAAAAGAATTGACTGCTCCTTTCTTGCTTCTATGTAAAGGCCCATATCTATCAATTGTAATATTTCAGAAATATGAATATCGTTTACAAACATATCTTCTCGGCTAATGTTTCCCAGAGCCATAATTTTGGAAAACAATAAGTAAAAGCGATTATAATGCTCTCGCTCCGCTATTGGTATATCTGGTGATAATGTAAATTGTGCCAATGTTATAGAAATTTCTTGATCACTTATCGGTGTTTGATACGACATCTTTCCTCAACAAAACATTAATAAACGAAAGTTTATAAACTTATTCATAAAAATGAGAAAATCGATTTTGATATTGATAATAATATTGATAATACTGTTATTATCAGGTTGCACTACTACTGTAAATTTTGAAGAAAGGATGTATGGCACATGGGTGACTCGATACAAGATAAAAATAAACGATATATATGAACCAGAGTACGAATATTTCGTTTTTCTAAAAAATGGAAAATATCAAACAAACATCTTTGCACATTTGTTTGTCGAAGGATCATATATCGTGAAACAAGAAGGGAGTGATTATTTCGTTCAACTTGAATACGGTGGTAATACAACAATTATTGATGTGACATTTGCAGATCAAAATTACGATGTTTTAAAAATACGGCGAGATGGAATTATTACAATTTTTGAAAAGGAGGTATAGTGGATGGAGAAAAGGAGATAAAGCCTAAAACCATCCACTTGCTTTGGTTGGACAAAGCATTTCATGCGCATGAAACTTATTTATCATCTCTTTTTTTGGTTGGAAATAGAACTGAAGAGAATTCCGGTATTTTTTGTTCTCGTTTCTTGATCTTCACAGGATAGATGGAATAATTATTCGAGTTTCTCATTCTCACATTTCAATCTCCTTATTTTTTCTTCCTCCTTTCAAATAGTCGTGTCCACTTCATATACGGTTTTAAATAATCAATCTGGAGGGGGTACTTCGCCTCGAATAACATTTGACAACAGGTATCTTTTTTTGGTCTTGGATTTTTACATTTTTCACAGACAGGAAATTTTTTTACCATAATCGACCTCCTCTCGATACAACACTTATAATTGCAAGAAGAGCTGCTATAATCAAACAGATTCCTACGAAAAATAATACTGTTCCAGAAATTTCGAATGGGCTGACGACACTTTCTGCACCAGTGATTTGTAAATAACTTCCTTCAATCCCCCAAATAATTCTCACCGAATCGGTATCTGATGCTCCAATTCCGCTGCTTGTGTTCACGGTAGCTTCGATCCAAATTTCTCCATATGTATCATTTGCACATTCTGATATATTAAAACTGATCCAATATTCTGAACAATTATGACCTGTTTCATCTGATAAATTAAATATTGCATGGCAACTATCATTATAATAGGTAATATTGTTCCACGGTTCACTGACATTGCTATCAAGATACCAGAACTTCCATAAACTGCACGAACAGTTAAGCCACGTTAAATTCAATTTGATATTATTAAGTGTCTCATCTCCATCGTTACATACTACAAAACTAATGTTGACGGTTTGATTATCACTTACTTGTGATTCGTTGAAGTAACTGATGTTAATATCAATAGAAATATTAATATCAAAATGACCACTACTACTACTATTTATTATCGGACTTCCAGGTATTTTCCCATCGCCCCATAAAAGTAAATTTTCGTTTTCGATATTGATGTTACAGTCATCACAATCATCAACACATGTCTCCCAACAATTAACTAAACATTTAGTATAATTTGTGAAATTATCCCAGTTGAGTTTCCAGCAGAAACTATCACAATTCGTGATGCAAATACCCATTTCTTCACTATACATTCCAGTTTCGATGAAATCATTTGTTTTGTTATAATATAAATCTGCAATTGCATCTGGATCTGATTCATCGAAAAATGTTGTGCAATTTTTTTCTTGCCAATTCTCCCATACGCAAGTCTCACCGGGTCTGTCGTTATATGAACTCACGTGTAAGCCAAATGTGTCTCCGTTGTCCAAATATTCTCCGTTTGATTTTACACAACTCCACAATGGCACTAAAATCAGTGTTTGGAAATGTGATGCGTATCTATGAATATTAGCAGGGTAATTCACATCACTATACCATGAAAGCCCAATACAATTTGACATATTTATTGCTAAGATGCCGTCTTCGTCATAAATTATCTCAAAATCCATGTCGTTGCCTGTCCACGAATATGTTTCATGCCAATCAGTAGTTAAAATGAAGCGGTCGTTGGAATTCCATACCCTATTATTATCGACATCGATTCCAACTGTCGTGAAGTCATATCGTAAATCTCCATTTGCATCATCGCCATCTTCACACTGTTGCACAAATATCGCTAAATAATTATTTGAAAACGTTTGTGGGGTTGGATACCCAAACGGCAGATCATCATATGGATATGAATATCCAAGAGAATCTAAGTAAGAAATATACCAATCCGTGAAATTCGTTAACACGCTTGTATAATAATAAACGCTATCATTTTGGGCAAGATCACTTGAGAGCGGATTTGGATCGTGGACATCAAATGCACGACTTTCCATCGACATGTTATTTGTGAGATTTCGTAATCGAAGAGAAATTGAATCATTGGTCATATTTTGTGTTAATCCGTGTGCCCAAGAAGGCATAATGAGTTGCCACAAATCTGTTCCTAACGATGACATGTTCAAGATTGGGAACTCCATATGAGGGCGTGGATGTGTTTCTGTAGGGTCCTGTGGGTCTGGTTTCCATGAAATTGTATCAGAAGCATTTAAAGAATAATTAAGTTTCCAGAAATTGATATAATCAAATGAAACATTTATTGAAGATGCGAGTGGGTTCCAGACAGCTAAACCAAAAAGTGTTGAGTTGTCTGTAGTCGCATTAGCGAAGTAGTTATCGACTACCCATCCTGCACCTGTTGATGGCTCTTGCATCAATGTGTAATATGTTTCATTTGAGCCCCAAGCCTTACTTTGAATTCTTCCACAATACGTATTGTAAATCGATTTAATGAAGAATCCCTCTTCTGTTAAGTTCATCTCACCCCAAATTGTTTCATTGTAATAATCAATTCCATCATCAGGATGAACAACCCATCCAGCGTGACCTCCATACGAAAAATCTTCAGTATTGAATAACGCCCAAGAACCTGACATATATGCCCTATTCAAGACAAACGTGCAATTTTGTCCATACAAAACCATTGTTGCGTTGCCGGAACTCGTGTTCATCCAGATCGGTCCCAAAAAGACATTTTCTGAATTAAAATTCCCAGAACCATTTACATAACCCCATAACAACGACTGTGAACGATTTGATTGACTGTTGTTAGCCATGAGTGCTGAAAACGCAGAAGTGCCTTTAGCACCATTAAAAATGATGGTATCTCCACCACTCCACCATTGTAATTGATTTGTTGCATTGCTTCTGTTCCACATGAGATAATCTGCTGATGGAAACACACTATATTGATGTTGAAGTGAACCATTCTCAGACACATTCCACTCACTTGATTCTGTTGAAACTGTATTGAAAAAAACAGATTGATCCATTGGTGTAGGACGAGAAACAAAAACTGGTGACAATATTGATACAAATAAAATTATAAATATCAAAATTGATACTGATTTCTTCATCCCCAAATCACCTCATGTTCCACGAGAACTACAGTTTGAATATATGTATAATTCCCACTTTCAATTATTACAGTTGAACCATCGTTCATCACTTGAACAACTGTTAATCCAGTTAATCCATATCTATCTGTGTCGCACACTTGATCAATGTCAGGGTTTTCTATTGGAAAATTTCCTGAGTATACAGGATTAAATTCTTGTTGGATTTGACCGATCGAGAATATAAAGAATAGTGTTACGACTATCATTATCAATGCAACGACCGTACTTATGATCACTTTCGGCTCTACGAAGCCATATCGATTTTCAATTAACTTTTTCATATTATCACATTGAGGGAAGGAATGAATTCCTTCCCCTATTTCTTTACGAAGGTTTTTGTCACGGAGAGTGACTCTCATTTTCTGCGGGCTTTAGCTCTTACCATCGCAGCTTTTACATAACTGTTTTTTGGTGCTCTTCTTCTCATGGTTATCACTTAATTCTTTTCACATTCAAGGCTGCCACTGATCGCCTTTTTAATAATCGTGTTATTTTGATTTTTTTCTTTCCTGTTTTTGTTGGATTTTTAATAGTTTTTCCAATATCTGTTACTCTGATTTTTTCTAACAACGTAAAGGGAATGTTATCTTTTTCAGGAATTTCCAACATTCGGCTGAGCGATCCCTTCTTTTTCTTTTTGAATGCTTTTTGTATCCATAATTCTTTCATTTTCATCAATTCTCCACTAATATTGCTCATGTTCGGTTTTATGTGTACCTAAGAAAAACCATACGATAAGTCCTACCATGCTAAGAACAAATGACAAGCCAAATACTGTTTTAAAAGTATCAAGATATGATTTAATATCGCCAGACTGAACATCTAAATGATCAGAATCTGCTTGTTCTTCAATAAGATCAGTAAGAGTTCCAAAAGGCGCTGAAAGAACTATAAATAATACTAAATTTATAAATCCAAATGTAACGAGTCCCACTGCTGCTGATGCTGAACCTGTCATTTAATTTTTCCTCCAAATTATATTCATATTTTTTGCTCCTGCATTTTCATGACAAGGCGAATACCTGATCCCAAAAGTACGATTCCTGCTAATACCGCCCACATAAAAAATAGAGCTTCAGCATATGCCACAAATCCTGAGTCTGTTGGAAATTCTGCTCTAAGATATGTTATTATAGGATCGAAAATGTAGAATAATAATCCAAACATAATCAGACTGACTATGAAGTGGAATGTTGGTATAAAATCTATTTCATCACCTCTATCAACATTTTTTATAGCTCCATATACATAGTTTCATCATCACGTTTTTGTCTTGGATTTACAAAGTGAAGTCCAAATGGTGACTCTTTCAATACAGGAATAGATGGTGTTGGATCTACACTTCTATCTTCTCTGAAAATTACTTGGCCTGTTGGATGATATGGAGTCGGTCGGTATGGTCGACTTCCACCAATACTTCCTGCCCATCCTCTTGAATATGGAGGCATTCCTTTTCGTTCTGCTGGAACCGCGGGAGGCTCTTCTGGTATTTCTTCAATTGGTTCGACTTTTCCACTGGTATATTCGCTTTTTGGAAAAGCATAACCTAATTTCATCATTTCTTTTTGTTTCTCATCACTTGTCAATTCTTTCATTAATTCTTCTACTTTTTTGTCTTCATCTACATATTCTTCTTTTATTACACCACCACCTTTAATTGGTCTTTCAACGATACGCCGAATTGGTGGTCTTGATAATGGTTTTTCTGCTAATCCAAGCTCGGCCATTTCCTCACGGACGTGTTTTTTCCAGGATGGCGCTCGAGATTTAACATATGATGATATAGCTTTTGGATAGGTCTCCGTAATACCTCGAGCCATTCCTAATCCAACTTTTGCGAGAGGTTTTCCAACTCGTTCACCCAAGTTTAGTCGACGCTCGAGATTTGGTTTTTCAGAAATGAATTGATCTGTAATTTTTTCTTTCAATTCATCCAATCTATTTTCAATTTCAAAATATGAACCTATCATAATCTTACTCCATACTCCGCTCGAATCTTTTACATACAGATAATATTGTTTTTCAAATCTTGATGTTGTTGGTTCATCTTGTTTTTTTAATCGACTACCTAATTTTTGTATTCCACCTTTTAAATCAGACAATTTGAGAAAATGCTTATCAGAATCAAATGGACGACAGTCAAAAACATTTGGAACACCATCTTTATCAGCATCACCAAATGGACCACCCATTTCAGTTAAACCAAAAAATTTGACTCCTTCGCGAAAACTCATATCTTTTTTAAGAAGTCGTCTTGAAGGAGTTCGTAATGGTGCTCTTTTTTTTATTGTATATTCCTTTTTGAATGGCTTTCCCCTGGCTTCTTCAGTCCACGGTGTTGTTGGCCGTCTCTCTTCCCCCATATATGATGGTGATGGTGCCCAATGCGTTGCGATATATCTATGCATACTTCTTGGTGGGATGTCAGGCTCTTGTGCAAGCCGGTGAACAATCTTTTGTTTTGATTTTTTTATTTCAGCTCTTCTTTGAGTAGCTCGTTTATACAATCTTTCTTCAACCGCGGATTTTTGAATATATTCTTCTACTGTTTCTGTCTTTGGAATTTCTTTTTTATGTTTACGAATAATTTCATCGATTTTTCTTCCTTCTTTTTTTCTTTCTGCTCGTTGTCGACGTTCTTCCATTAGTTCATCTCGAGCTGATTGAATTATTCCGTGTTGATATGGATTAAAAATATTACAGTCACGATAATTTGGAGTTCCATCGAGATCAGAATCGTGCTTTTCGTTGATCCAAAGATTTCCACTGTAAGATGTAATTGGTTTAAACCCAAGATCCAAAACTGATATTTTTTTTCTTGGTGTTGATTTTACACTATTTCTTCGTTTTTTTGGAGAATTCCAATAATCGTATATTTTAACCACCTCACTTCACTTATTTTTTATTTAGAATGTTTGATAGATATAAACCTTTGAATTGATTTGTTTTTCAAGTTTCATTTTTTCTTTATTTGCGTAAGACACGTCACCATCGATTTTTTTCAACAATTCATTATTTGATGCACGCACTAAATTATACATTTTTCAAACATCATTAACGTGCCCAGCCAAATTTTCTTAAAGTAAAACAAGGTTGACGAAACGTGTGCGAAGTGAAATATGGTTTTGGTCTCGGGATACCCATTAAGGTCGATTGTCTCATAGTTGGAGACATCATTAATCTTTTTCCAAATCTATCACGTTCAGCGCCACGAGTTGTTTTGCCAATTATTATTATGCTTTTTTTATCTGGTGCTAATTTTACTTTATATCCACGTTGACGTAAATTTTTCATCTCAGACTGAGCGGCCTTTTTAGAACTCCATACATGAATTCGTTTTTTTCCATATTTTTTTATGTAGTACTTATCTTTTTTCATTTCACCATCTCCATTTTTTTTACAATAGGAGAAATAATTTTAGTTTCTCCATCTGAAAGAGAATCATAATACTTGTTGGTAAATATGTTGAACACCATGATTCCTTTCTTTCTTTTTTGAGTGTAATGCAGCAAACCATTTCCAACTTTTATGATTTTTATTGGTGGTCGATTTTTAATTTTAACTACATCACCATTTTTTGCTTTCATCAAGTGCATTAGAATCTCCTTTCAATATCAAATTTTGGCTGATCTGTGAATGGATTATAGAAATCACGCTGTGTTGTATATGGAGTATATCTTGTTCGTTTCTTTGTAGTTGTTTTTCTACGAGTTGTTGTAGTTCTTCGTATTTGTGGATGTCTGCAAATTTCAGTGCGATAACGACCTCGACCGCCTTCTTTCCAACCACGTTGACTTGCGTCTTTTCGACCATAGAGATTTCTATCCATCGATCTCATGACCATTCCTGCTGAACCAGCTAATACACCAAGACCTATTCCCATTCCAACAACACCATATACATCTCCTGCTATACCACTTACATCTACTGCCATTTTATTTCATCACCTCTTTTAAATTATATCTATTACATTCCTCTCCAATTTATGAATTTACGTCGTTCTAAGTCATTTTTCACCCATTCTCTAAATCTATCTCTATGTGTGTCAAGTGGAATTGATGGATCGAGATGTACCACTTTCATCACTTTTCCGTAGGGATGAGACGGGTGAAATAGCACATACTGTATTAGATTGGATGTTCTTTCACACCTTGCTTCCCCGAACCGAGTGCGTATCGACAATAGAGTTATATCTTTCTTACTCATATTTTTACCTTCTTTTTTTTATTTTTTATGTTCGTGACTCTATAAATGTAATATAGAAAATCACCGAAAGCACAAATGCTAATAAAAGACCAAACAACATAACCAACTGCGCTGGAAATAATATAGCACCAAATATTCCTACAAGTACCAAATATGTTGTAATTGTTCCGATGCTTCTTTCGTTTGCATATAGACCTGTTCCAATAAATCCGAGCACGATTCCCCATGTAAGATTTCCAAAAACTGATACATATGGATCAAACGCAACACGTAATATTCCTTCAGTTGTAAGACTTGTTAAATTAAAATCAATTGAAACAGCAATAGGAAAAAACATGAACATCATATAATCTCTAAATGAACGATGTGTTCCTATGTTATTTGTAAATAATTCTTTTTTCAATATTGATTCATCTCACTCATAGTTTTTTTTGTTGTCGCGGGTCTGAATTTTCTCGTTTTCTGAAAAATCGCAGAATTAGGATTGTAAGTCCCTATCATATTTGGAATGAGAGAACGTCGTTGAACTGGTGGTGATGGAATTGGTGATGAACGTTGTATCGGCATTGATGGTCGTGGTTGTGGTGCTGCACGTTGATTGTGAAACATTATCCTTCCCTGGATTCGATTATACGCAAGATAATACTCTGCGTCACGTCGAGTGTTGAACATCTCTTGAACGACTCTTCCATTATTTTGAGTTATAGTATACGGCATTTTTTCTATATCACCTTTATCGGGATTATTTTCTCAGTCATTGAATATCTTCGAATTCTTTCACCTCTTGGAGAAATTGCTGTCATTTGATATTCACGAAATACACCTGCCTCTTTCATCATTATTGAAAGTCCTCGTTCATCAACGAGTTGATTTTTTATATTCTTTGCAAAATATTGTATACCTTCTTTTCCATGTTTTTTAACTTTCTTTTTATATAACTTATTTCCGAAATCATCTTCAAATACTAACATTTTACACCTCAATATTTCCTAATTTTTCCTTTTGCTCTAAAACTCATACGTTTTTTTGCTGCTGATCTTCTCATTCTTTTACCTTACCTGATAATCTCATCATTAACATATAGAGATTTGTCGTTTTGGTGATTTCACCATCAATAATTTCAGCATCTGATCTCGTTTTGAAGAAATGCTTCTCTCCATTTTTATCAGTGGCCATAAACATATCATTTTACCTAATTGTAACTCCTTTTTCATACATAGAACATACAGCGTCAACTTTCCGTTTCTCTTCTGTTGACAAACCAGAATATGATCTTCCAAAAAGCTTTTTTGAAATTCGATTTTTTTCTTTTAGTCTCCACTCACGAATTTGTTGACTTTTGAATGATCCTGTTTTTTTTATTTCTGGATAATATGTTGATTTTACAAAAAATCGACTTGTATGCTTTTTAGGATTCCAAGGATCACAGTCTCTATAGTTTGGAACGCCGTCCCAGTCGGTATCATGATGTTCTGGTATTATTCTTATTGGAATTATTTTAGTTCTTTTCATTTTATATCATCCTGTTGAATTCTCTTGTTACATTTCTTTTTTGTTGAAAATCCAATTGTGAGTAGTTTTTTCCGTACATTCGATATGAAATTTCATCTAATTTTTTATTTTCAAACTGACTTTTCCATATGCTTGTGCTCGTTTTTTTCCCAGGTTTTTTAAATTGGTTTTCAACAGATCGAGTACTAATAATATCTTGTCGATTCGGATTAAATGGCTGACAATCCCTGAAATTGGGGACACCATCGAAATCTGTGTCGTGATATTCTGGTATTATTCTTATCGGAATTATTTTTTCTTTGATATTATCATCTCCATATATTTTTCATTGTTTGAACTTCATTTTCTTGTTCTTCCATACTTTCTCTGTAGATTATCACGCACGTTTCTGTATAATGATCGACCTTCGTCCTGATTTATGACTTTTCTTGCGTTTTGAGTTAGTGAAGAAATTTTTTTCATTATCTTCTCCTTGAAGTTCTTCTTGACGATGTTGATCTTCGTGTGCTTGGTGCTCTTGCTCTTGCTGGTGTTCTCCCATATGATGTTGTTCCTCGATTTCTATTCATTCCATTCATTGATCTATCAACCATTCTCATAGTATGACATGCAATACCTGCCATCACAGCAATACCTACTCCAGCTGTCACTACTCCCATTAAATTACCACTATCCATTCCATCACCTCTAATTTATTTCTTTATATCTCTGATTTTTATAATTTTCAGGAGTACCGATTTCATATGTTGATGGTGTTCTTCCTCTAATAGAATTTGATCTTGATATAATTCGAGATCTTGATACACTTCGAACTCTTGTTCGCACATTCACTCTTTTACTCATTTTTTAATTCCTTTTTTTTTCGTTTTTTGCCTGATTTTGCATGAGAATCTACAATACTCTTGAGTTTTTTGTAATAAAATCCATTATCAATTGATACATCACCTTCCATGTGAAGAAGTTCTTTCTTTTTCCTGACTTTAGATTTTTTAAAAACTGTATCTTGTTTATTCGGATTAAACGGTTGACAATCCCTACAGTTTGGCACGCCGTCCCAATCAGAATCAAAATTATCTGGAACCCATCTTATTGGAATAATATTTGTTCTTTTCATTCTTCAATCACCTTCAAACAAACGTTTCTTTCCAAATAAATGGAAACTTTCATCAGAAACATCCATCTTTTCATTTTCTTCAACTAAACGGTCTTTTCCCCATAAATAAAAACTTTCCTCATCAGAAACATCTCTCTTTTTTCTAATTTTAGGTTTATCTTGATAATGTGGATTAAACGGTTGACAATCACGATAATTTGGCACGCCGTCCCAATCAGAATCATGATTCTCTGGTATCAGCCTTATTGGAATTATTTTTTCTTTTTTCATTGTGATTTCATTCCCCAAATTGATGTATCAACAAACATTTTGCCTGGTTGTTTTTTTCTTGGTTTTTGTTTCATTGTAGGAGGTCGATACGGAGTAGCTCGTTGTCGTGGTTGTTGTATTTTTTTTGTTTTTGGTTTAGTAGTTTGTTTTCTTTCTGTAGCAGCGATAGTAGTAGTTCTTGGTCCAAACATTTGCTGTGGTGCTATTCGTGCACGTGATTTTGTAACACCCCAAATATCTGGAACTTTGTATTCACGTTCTTTATATCCGATTCCTCTCTGTTGACGTTGTAACATTTCACGTCTTCGTCTTTCTTCCATTTCTTCGTCTTCTATCGAAAAAGGAAATTTCGGTTTGTGTAATTCTAATTCCATACCAACTTGAGGTTGAATTGGAACTAATTGTTGTTGAAGTACTTGTTCTTGAATAAAACCGGGTTCTTGTCGTTGTACAGTCATTGGAAGCATCGCCGATATTTGTGGTTGCACCTGCCAAGGTAACATCCCTCGTAATTGTTCTCTCGCAGGCATCCGTTCTGTGATTGCAACAGGTGTTACAACTTGTTTTCCTTCTACTTCTTGTATTATTCCTGGAAGTCTTCTTTCTGCTTTATCAATGTCAGTTACTTCTGTTGTATCAAGTTCTCTTCTGTAACCAATACCAAGACCCGTACCTAATCCAGTAAAACCAAGTCCACGACCTGCTAATCCAAGAGCTTCACCACCAGGTGTTGTTGGAAAATAAAAATCCGATACTTCTCGTTTTACTCCTCTTGTAATTGCTTCAGCAGTAGGTCGCAATCGACCAATATAATATTGTCCACCCCTTGGAGTTGTATAAGTATACGGTTTAATTCTTGTTTCAACGGCCTCTTTCACTACTGCACGCTTTGCTAACCTACCTTTAAGTGCACCGACTCTCTCTCTACCAACTCTAAAACCAGTTGTAAAAATGTCTCTTCGTATTGGTTGTTTTGCTATCGCATAAGGAACATCACTAATTCCCCCCATTCTGGTTATGGTAGGTGTTTTTTCTAATCGTTTCATTACATCTCTACCAAATCTTCCTGCTTCACGAAGTGCACTTGGAAGTCGCATTTGTTCTGCGAGAGGAAATCCTCCTGCTGTTTCACGTCTGAATACTTTCATCGTAGTGCGCAATGAAGGTTTTACTGGTTTAAGGATCGCTGCTTTTTTCAAGGTTTCCTGTTCTGTCACCGCCGCGAGTATCTCTTTTACATCTGGTGATGTTGCTACCGCTTTTGTTGTTTCTGTAATATTTCCTGCCGCATCCTGATAATAATATTTATCACCAAGTTTTATTGATTTGGCTTCTCCTATTTTTTTAACTCCTTTTTTACTAAACATTTCAGCTATTTTATTATATTCTTTTTCTGAAATCCATTTTGAACCACCTGCTCTTTTGTATACCGTTTTTATGAAAGTACCTTTTTGTGTTCCTAACACTCCTGGTTTTTCAGCGATTACTGTTGTTACTTCTTCTTTTGCTGCTCTACCTACTTTTCTTTCCAAACCAACAAGTCTTCTATATCCAGTTTCAAGTGTTGTGCCCAATCCTCTTCTTGCAATTGGTTCGCCTACAAACGCTCGATAGCCTTCTCTTGTTGGCAGTCGCCAGTCATATCTAAACTGTTCCAATCCACGTGATAACCCAGTACGCAACGCTGATGGTTGTCGTTTTAAAGTTTCTTTTCCTATCCTATATCCCACATCACCAGCTGAAGTTCTCATAAGCCCCATTTCTCTTCTTGCTCCAATCATTTGAGCTCTTCCCAATAATGTTGGTTTTGGTGTAGTAACATCAGAAACAATTCGTTCTCGAAATCCCTTACCTAATGTTCGTGGAACTCTTTCTGTTATCACTTTAGTAAATGGTTTAGTTGTTTTTGTTACATATGCAAGTCCTCGTCTTGATACTTCTTTTCCAAATAATCCTCGACCATGTGTTATCCATTTTCCAACAGGAACTCTACTGATTTGTTGTATTGTTGTAGGCCAATATGGTTTACCAAGTACACTTAATTTAGGACCGAAAACTCGTGATATTTCTTTCTTTGATATTTTCGCCGTATATCTTAATCCTCTTCGAGCAATTCCCGTCATTGACGGCATCTTTATTCCTCTTGCTGCAAGAGGTGCATGAATAAGTTTTGTTGCTTTTCCAAGTCCATAAAATGATGCTGCTTCACTAAGCGATGCTGCAAAAAATTCAAGTGGTCGCTCTTTAATTTGAAGTCTTTCTGCTTCACTGACTGGTGCACCAATTCCTACTTTTGCCATAGCTTCTTGTGATAAGGTAGTCCAAACGCCTTTCGGGCCGTATCTATACGATTCAAGACCTTTACCAACATCGACACCAATAGTTTTTCCAGTAGCAAGTTTTATAACCGCCTGTGGAAGTGTTATTGGAATAGCAGCTACTGTTACTGCTGCTTCTCCCATTTGATAAAGAACTCGTGGAATAGTGCCCATCTTTTCGTATACTTTTTCTGTATACTCAGGATCTGTCAAAGTATTCCAAATTACTGTCTTCGTTCGTTCATCGTTCAATTTCTTCTCATAGTCGCGAAGTCTCCTTTCTCCTTCAAAACTCAACCCTGGTAGATATTGTTTTTTTTCTCCTTTAAACGATACCATTTCTTTAATGGGTACTTCTCTACCAAAACCCTGATTCATTAACAATTTTCTATAATCTCGTAATTGTTGATTGTGTTTTTTTATGTCAACTCCGCTTATTTTTTTTCCGAGTAATCGTTTAAATCCTAAACCACCTGGACCCATTATCTCAGGAAGTTTACCTTTCTTATACAAATCATAAATTTCACCTACAATTTCAGTTTTCTTTGGACCTGTAACACCTGAAAAATATTTGTATGACCCAGGAACTCCGATAATATCAATTGGGTTGGTATCTTCATGTGGAAATGTATACTTTATATCGTGGGCTATTCGATCTGATTCAGGCATTTGTTGATACAACTGATTAGAAACAAAATCAGCTGTTGGTTCCGTAGGAGTATATGAATATTGATTTTCTATGTCCTTACGAAGATGATATTCAAGTTCATCCGCTTTGTTTGGATCAATCTTCTCGTAGCGATCAATAATATCTTTCAAATGTGGATTTTCCTTTATTGTAGCTTTGTAAGCTTGATTGATTGCCCGGTCTTGTAACACCCCACCAACAAACTCTTGAGAACCTGTATAAAAATTAACAATTTCATCAAAAGCGCCTGGTTTTGTTAGATCAATTGTTTTTCCAGCGTATGAATATCCTACACCTTTTACATCCTTAAGTACGTATTCTGGTGTATTTTCTTCCATGTGTTTTACTGCATCGCTTTGGGTATATGTTTTACCTCTTTCCTCAAACTGCCACGTACTATCCTTGGATGCATCTTTCAATTCTTCTAAATTATCATTATATGTTCGTGCTATTTCTGCAATTGATTCTGGAGTAACTTCATTTTCAGCAAGAGAACTAACAATTTCTTTCTCCATATGAGCTTCTGCGATTTCCTCTGGAGGGAGTAGGATTCTCTCTGCAATTGTTCCTACTCGAGGTTTTACATCATCTTCATCGCCAAAAAGTATCTTTTGCCGGACTATACCATACCCCCGTAATTTTTCTTCAAACGTTGGTGGTTCTGGTTCAGGTTCTGGATATTCGCCCCATTTTCTGCCTGTTCTTTTTTCATATATTTTTATACCAACTTGTGCCTGAGTGCCGCCTTGTGTTATCATCATTCTTTCAAACGGAGTTACATCAAAAGGCAATACAGATGGAATAGTTGGTTCTGGCGCAGGCTCTACAACAGGTATAACAGCTCCTTTAGAAAGTGATTCAGCAACTGCCCCCAGACCAACTCCTGGGAAAGCACGACCAGGTGATATTCCGATCCCGTTTTCTCTTTCAACCGTTACAACAGTAGTGGGTTTTGGTTCAGTAATAGTGATAGGTTTTACTTCACGAATTGGTGGCGGTTTTGCGGCTGCCGCACGATAACCAATACCTTTTGTTGGTGGTTTTGCTTTTGCAAGAATTTGAGCTCTCTTTTTCTCAGCAATTTCTTTGATTTTTTCTAATCGTTCTCTTGCTTCACGAGCACGACGCAATGCTTCCTGTCGTATTCTTTCTGCTTCCTTTCGTTCGGCTTCAATCTTTGCCTTTTCCTCTGCTTTCTTTCGTTCGGCTTCAATCCTTGCCTTTTCCTCTGCTTTCTTTCGTTCGGCTTCAATCCTTGCCTTTTCCTCTGCTTTTTGCTTTGCCTCAGCCGCAATTTGACCAACACTTTTTGTTGGTGGCGCATGATAACCAATACCTTTTGTTGGTGGCGCATGATAACCAATACCTTTTGCTGGTGGCGCATGATAACCAATACCATTTGGCATTATCTACCCCACCAATTTAGATTGTAATCTTGCTTTCATATTATTTTCTCCTTTTTTTCTTAAAATCAGTTTCTAAAACATCGTTATCGATGGTGAACGTTGTGGATCTATTTTTATTAAACATAAATCCGTGTCCAAATTCGCTGTCAATAATGATATTACCAGAGGAACTCGCACCACGTTTTGACTTATTCACTCTGCGAAATTTCGCCATCATAACAGGTTGAAAATCGATTATTTTTATATCAATTGGTTTTTCTCGAACATCAAATCCTTTAACTCTATATTTTTTGTTTACTTCAAAACTAAATTTTTTATTAATTTCGAAATCACCACCTTCGCCTATATATGGCCTGTTAGAATATAAAAGGGTTTCTACAGTATATTAAATTTAAAAAATGAAATACAATTTTTGAAAAGTTATATAAATGATGGGTGTGTAATATATACTGTTGATATTGTGTAATGTTATCCCAATTACATTACACTTATCACCTCATTCTTGTGAACTTTTCTCCAATTGGTTTTTCAATTTATTGATACTAACAAACAAATCATCAACAATATCACGAAGTAAAATTATGTTTGGTTCCTCTGTTTCCTTTGTTTCTTTCAAAAGATCAAGAATTCCCATGACCGTTTCATCAAAATTGTCACATCCATTTTTGATTCTGATTCTTTCCAGTTCATCATAATTTTCTTGTTTCAATGTTATACTTTTACCAATAACTTCTGGTTCTACATCGTTACCAACAACGAACTTTCTTTGTTTTTTTTCTTCAATATCTTTTTCTTTTTTTGTTTTTAATAAATTCTTCATTTTTTCACCTTCTAATATCTTTTTGGTGGTGGAATATTAAGTCTATTTTTTGATAATATTTCTTCTATTGTTACAATCAGTATTTTTGGATATTTTTCACATAATTTTGTATTATAAAACCCTTCACCAATTGCTTCTGTTTTCATATCTTGAGTTGGTTGATCCAATGTAATAAAAATACCAATTGATGCTTTATCTCTTTTAACAACATGACAAAAATCTCTCATTTTCTTTGGTCCACCACCACGTTTTTCTTTTGTTGCTTGAATAAGACCTCTTTTTGGAGTACCATTATCAAAGAAATCATAAAACCCATCAACTCCTTTATCACCAGTTTTTTTCTTGTTTGGTTTTCCGCCAATTTTTGTTATAGCCCAAATTGCAAACTGATGTTCTTTTTCTGATAATTTTTCAGCAGCATACATATCTTTTGGTTCGCCTTCTATTTTAAAATCTATTCCTGGTTTAATTCCTGGAAAAATTTTTTCAAATCGTTGTTGTAAAACATTTACTGCTAAATAAGTAATATCAATTCCAATCCATTTTCTATCTAATTCTTGAGCTGCTACAAGAGCCGTTCCACAACCACAAAACGGATCAAATACAATACCATCTTTTGGACAACTTCCTTTGATAATTTTTTCAAGCAAAGCTAATGGTTTTTGTGTTTGATAACCCGTTCTTTCTTTTGACATTGAGTTCATAGCCTTTATCAAAAAAACATCATCAGGGTTTTTAAAAACATCATCATGTTCTGTTCTTGCATTTGCAAATTGTGCTCGTTTAATTGATTTTTCCGACCTTTTTATTTGAACATCCTTTGAATTAAAAATCCAATTTTCTCCTTTGGTATAAAAAAGAATAGTATCATGTTTTCTTGAATATCTTTTTTTAGAAGCACCACCTGTTTGATAATACCATATAATTTCGTTTTGAAAATTTTCTACTCCAAATATTGAATCCATTATAATTTTAAGATAGTGGCTCGCTGTTGGATCACAATGAAGATAAATACTTCCCGTTGGTTTTAATGTTTTTTGAAGTTCTACTAATCTCGATGACATCATAACAAGGTATGCTGTAATGTCAGCTGTTCCAAACATTGAATAAAATGCTTTTATTGCTGATACAACATCGTGATCTCCATTAATAATTAATTCTTCATATGTTCTTTGTGTTTCTTCATTCCATTTCCATGTATCATCAAATGCAAGAGATTGTGCTTCTGAAATTTTTCCCGATGGTTCTTTGTAGATCATGTTATACTGCTTCTTACTGTTAAACGGGGGGTCGAGATAAATTAAATCGATAGATTCATCTTTGATATATTTTTTTATTATCGGTAGGTTGTCGCCGTAGTATATTGTATTATTCATCTCATCATCAATTTGTTAATGATAAAATCTATATATAAAATTTGTTAAAAAAAGAGTTAGAAGATATGGATGTAAATGGAGGAAACAAAACCAAAAATCCTCGTCACCATCATCCATATCTTCTGTTTGAAGTGATATGGTGACCTTTAATTTCTTAATGCATGTATTTTCTTAATCGGTATTACAATGATAAATCTTGCTATTGCATAGTATATTATTCCTATTATAACACTTGCAATTGAAAATCCAATAATTGATCCGATTTCTACTGCTATCGACAATTCATATTCATAACCATTCATCTCGAGCAATATCAGTCCAAGAATTAACGTTGAAATATATACAGCAATTGAAATCAAAAAACTATACTTTGCAACTTTTGAAAAGGTTAACTGTTTTTTGTATTTCAATTTCAATATACTCATTGTAATCAGAAATACTATTGTAAATATCAGATAAAGCGTATAATCCATTTATTCACCTCCTTTTTTTAAATTTTAAATCAGATGTTTTTTACTATTCTTTCTTTTTTGATCTGCACATGATTTACACATTTGAGGAAATTCAGAATCCATTTCTTCGAATGATTTTTTACACCATCGGCATTTCATTTTTATTATCATTTTTCTTCTACTGTTGATACTTTACAAGTCTATATTCATTATCATCATTATATGTTAAGAATAATATATTCTTATTATCCTCAAATCTGACAGTGAAATTCACAGATGCATATTCATAACCATGAACATACATCATTAACGTGTCATTGGTTATTGTATATCTATACAACAGAGTATCCGTATCATAGTTACAATCATCTCCTGAAAGATGACAAGTCATGTTGTTTTCTGAAAACGTTACTGAATCTGTGTAGCAACCATCATCTTTTTCTGAAAAAAAGTAACCATACCATGTTCCTTCAAAATCTTCTGTGTCAATTTCTGAATCAATTTTTTCATTACATCCACTTAATCCAACACAGATAAGCAGAGCAGTTATTCCGAGTATTATTTGTTTATTCATAAAGTAAACCTATTTTTTTATTCACCTTTTTTAATCTTCTTAAGATGAACCAAATCTGTACTAAAACATTCTACTGTTCCATCTGGAAATTTAACAAATGCAATTGATCCTTCTTTGTCTACTGACTGAACTTTTCCTACTTTGTTATTAAAATTTCTTTTCCTTGGCACTTCTTTTAATAATCTTGAATCTATTTTTACTTGTACTGTATCTCCCTCTTTTACTGTTACACATTTATAGATATGACGTTTTTCAAATTCTATTATGTCTCCCTCTTGTATATTAATAAAATCATCGACCAACGACGTTATCAATATACTAATAATTTTTCCTGTTATCTTTTTACCATTAATCGATGTGATAGTTACACAGTATTGTTCTTGATAATCCAAACAAAAAACTGTTACTATATCACCAATTTTTAGTTCAGATAGTTCTTCTTTTGAAGGAGGAATAAAAATCAATTGATGTTTTTTGTGCATTTCTTGTGCATCTGCAAATTCCATTGACACACAGATTTTTTTGGCTGCTTTTTTTGTTTTGGTTTCCATTTTATCACTTTATTTTATTTATACTTATATATTGTTTTTCATAATATATAAACGTATGGAGAAAGAATGTCATTTTGACATAATGTCATCGATTTAATTCACCTTGAAATCATTTAACATTTGTTTACATATTTTGTAAAGATGCTCATCCAAAACAGTGAAATTTTTGTTATACTTTTCATACCGACAAAGAAATGATCCAATCGTGCAAAAGAGTTCATCTTCATTAGTATTGGCTAAAAACTTTTCTCTTGTTATTAATTCTCCAGATTTTATCTTTTTCTCTTTGATGTTACACTCCATTATGATCTCTTGCTCAATTTTTTTAAGTTCTTTTAACTGTTGTTTCTTTTCAGATAATGTTGTTCTAACTTTCAAATATCTGTGATTATCTGGTGTTATTATTTTTTTAATATCATTATCTGTTAATGGTGTTATGTATGTATCTTTATCTTTGTGATACCAACCCTCTGGAAGAACAACTAATTCTTTTGTTGGTTTATCTTTACCAGATTTTTGATAATACCCTTCTAATTGGTTTTTTCCAACTTTAAATTTATCACCAATGTAAAAATCCTTTTCTTTACCATTCAGTGTTCCATCTTCATTTGTTAAACTCCAGTGGCATCCATTGTCAAATGTAATATAGTATTCTTCTTTTCCTTGATTTGTTTTGGTAACAAAACCATCTTCATAATGAACGGTTTTTTCTTCATCTACAGCTTTTTTGATTTCTTCTAAATTCATTTTAACTCACCATATTTATTTTAATAATTTTCCCATTTTAATTTAGAAGCTTTATCTAAATCATCTTCATAATTCCAAGTAGCATTTTCAAAAGCATTTTTAAGTTCTTTTTTATTATTACAATCATTAGGAAAATCTTTACTAATTTTTATTTTCCATTTTTCATAAATATTATTTACATAAACAATATAAATATAATCTTCAAAACCACTTATGCCTTTTGATACTTCTTCTATACTATGACCAGTAAAATGATAAAAAACTTCTCCTGGATTTTTTAGAAAATTTAAAAATGTTTGTTTTGTTTTATATACTTCTTTTTTAAGTTCGTAAGCATCTATTGCATATTGTATATTTTTAAAAAAAAGAAATTTTGCAGCTAATCCACCTGCATATACTTCACCACTTGAATTTCCTGAATAACTTCTATGTTTATTTAAAAAATCTTTAAATTTTTTCAAATCATAAATAACACTTTTAGGATAACCATCACAATGTCTGTAAATCTGTGTTTTATTACTATCTTTATCTATAAATAAAATTTGACATCTTGTTGTCATTTCAGATCAACTCCTAAACTCCTTTACATCTTACAATCAATTCGATTTTTTTTGCTTTTTTTGGTTTGAACAATTTATCTTTTTCAATTTGATGAGTATTATTAAGAATCTTGATTTCTTTCATCTCATTTAAACCAAATGATCCCCATTCAGCTAAATCTGTCCATCCATTCAAACAAGCAAATCCAAAGAAAATATAATCATCCCCATTTTTATCAACAGATGCTACATACCAATCACAACCAGTGATAGTAAAGAAATGAAAATAAATTTTTGTTTCTCCAGGTAATATATCTTTTATATCATCAAATGATGGAAGTTTTTCTAACATCTTTTTTGTTGGTTCTAAATACATTCAATTCACCATTTTATTTTATATTTTTTCGATGGTCATTACACCATCTTTTTCTTTGACCTCTACGACATCTTTATTCTGCCACCCAAGGCGATCTGCAATCTCTAAAGGGATTGTCAATCTGACTTGTCCTTGACATCTGTTTATGTGTCGTATGATTTTTGGTTTTACCATTTTTACCATAATACTATATTGTTTTTTGTAGTATATAAACCTTTTGTTAAAATTAATATGTTCATAGATTACATAACACGAAATCCAACTTTCTTGCAAGCTTCTTCGATGTCTGTTATTCGTTTTTCTGACCTTCGTTTAATCGCACATTTGGGGCAACCGTGGTCTTGTTGAATACTGCCATATACTGCTTGCCATTCAAATCCACACACATCACATTTCAGGTCGAGGTGTGCATTAGCATTTTCATATTCGTTGGACAGCAATGTAATTCCTTTGGTCTCAATGAATGCTTTGACTTCTTCATATGTTAGTTTTAATGTACCACCACATTTGGGGCAACCTGTGCCTTGTTGAATACAGTTATATGTTGTTGACCATTCATATCCACACACATCACATTTAAGGTCGAGGTGTGCATTAGCATTTTCATATCCATTGGACAACAGTGTAATTCCTTTTGTCTTGAGAAATTCTTTGACTTCTTCATATGTTAGTTTTTTAGGCATTCAATTCACCTCAACATACCATTACTGCCAAACCATTCAACAAACTCTTGTTCAAGATCATCAAAAAAGTTATCCATTACTTTTTTCAGTAGATATTTCTTGGTTGCTGGTTTGCGTTTAGACATCGTAATGATGTCGTCGATTTGTTTTTTGGTTTCCATTTTCCTCATCACCATTTATATAATCATAAAAAATTTTATTTTTAATTCTGAGAAATTTCTCTTATTCTATTGCCAACTACAAATGCTCGGGCGATAGATTCAATTTCTTCTGCTTCTTCTTCTGTTGATACTATTCCAACAATTAGAAACTGTTGTTCGTTTTTGGTTTTCATTTTATCACTTTATAATAGATACTTAGCTTTATTGGTATATAAAGGTTTTGTTAAAATTAATATGTTTACAGTAAAAACAAAAAAAATATGTAACTATCTTGATGTGTTTCCATTGTTTGATGTTCGTTCGAGATTTACATAAATATTCCTCAAACATTTCTTTATTATTTTTCGATGATAGTACCTTTTTTGAGAAACAGAATATTCATCATTGTTTTCGTTCCTCCGGTTTTTAGCTATCTCTAAAATCTTTGATTTGTTTTTGATGTAATATCTATGTTGATATTCTTTTATTTCATTTTTGTGTTCTAATCGATATTCCATGATCTTTGGTTTGTTATCGATATAATACTGCTTGATCTTTTCTCTGTTTTTGAGATACCACTTATTTATCTCAAATCACCATTAGTATGAATAGAAAATCGTTATTTCAATTGTGCGAATGGTTTACTATTCAACATGACACAGACTAAAGAATTCGTTGATTGTGTCAATGCATGGTCGTCCAGAATCGATTATCGTGATGAACGAATGGTAAACCATTAGTCAATGAGTTTTTTTTATACGAATGTGTTTAAAAATTTATAGAAAAATACTTATAATATATATATTATATAATAAATGATTATCCATGTTTCGATAAAATAATTGGGATAAGGGCACTGAAAAGGAGGATAAAAAAGATAAAAATCTTTTAGTTCCTACTAAACCCTTGTCCCGCTCGGTGTAGTGCAAAAACTTAGTGTATTTTTCTCAAACCATCTTCTCTAAATAAATGCTGTTGAATCATGTTTTATAGATTACACTAATTCATAGCATACTATTGATTACTCAAGCAACTTAATAGAATGCAACGAATTACAGAAAACTATATAAAGCTGTAAAAGAATATTATTATATGAAATATATAGAACGTAAAGAAGAGCAAAACAAACGCAATAATCAGTTGATAAACAATAAACTAAATTTAATGAAACCTATTCACAGAAAATGTGTTAAGAAATATATTGATATTAGAAGAATTGATAATATATCTGAAATAACATTGAGCGGTGATACAAGAATATTACTACAATTAAGTGAATTTATAGGAAATAAACCATATCAAAAAATAACAGAAGACGATTTTGATAAGTATATTAAATTCTTAAAAAAGAAATATACACAAGGTACATTCAATATTGTATTAACTATATTGAAAAAATTTTATAAATTCATTGATGATGAGAAAGAATTTAGAGATTCCAGTCCAAAACAACGATCAAAATTAACATGTCGAAAATATAAATTTATTTCACGTGTTGAACCTTTTACTATTGATGATGAAATAAAATCGGCTGTGTTAACATATAAAGATATTGAAACCATGAGAAAAGTATGTACCAGTTTTCGTGATTCTGCACTTGTTGAATTTTTGTTTGACGCAGGACCGAGAGTCGAGGAATTGGTATATATAAATTTTAAAGATGTTGAACTTATTGATAAGAATACAGCAATAGTAAAATTACGTACTGTCAAAGGTAAAAAGATTACAAATGAAAATGATTTGAAAAACCATGTCAGATATGTAACGTTGTATACATCAGTTCAGTATCTCCAACAATTTATGGAAAATCATCCTTTCAAAGATTATCCAGATGCACCGTTGTTTTATTCACTTGATCAAAGAAAATATTCTAAACTACTTCTGAAAATGACAAAAGAAAATTTAACAGAAGATAACTTAGAAAAAGTACGATTAAGGAAAACATCAGTTACATGGATAGTCAAGAAAATAGGAACAGACGCAGGTATCAAGAATATATATGTGCATTTATTTCGACATTCAAGTGCAACTCACATGGCTGACTTAGGTATGTCGGACTTTGATATGCGTAGAAGATATGGTTGGTCAAAAAAATCTAACATGCCAAGTCGATATGTTCACAGTACAAAGAAACGGGATCCTAATCAACAAAAAAAATTGTTTGGAATAGAAGTAGTTGAAAAAGATGAAATCATCCAAAATGTCCAATGTGTAAAGTGTGAAACATTCAATCCACCATCGTTATTGTATTGTAAACACTGTAGATACCCATTGAATTTAAAACTGATCGAAGAAAAGAAAGAGAAAGAGAGAAAACAACTAAAGGAAAAAATGACAGAAGAAATACTGAATGATTTATTACAAAGTGATAAACTTAAAAAAATGATAAAAAAAGAACTATTGGGTTAATTTCATTATTTTATTACCCATTTTTTCTTTACCTTCTAAAAACCCTAATACATAAAATTTATATTCTCTTTCTGTTACTTTTTTACCAAACTTTTCCTGTGACGTAGGCTCAATCAATTTACAACCTCACCAATTGCATAGTAATAAAATCCGATTATTTAAATTTATGTAAAATTTAAAAGTAAATAATTCATTCATGGGTAGATGATGAAAGCATGTATCGCTTGCAAACGTATGAAACCAAAAGAAGATTTTCGAAATGGAAGAAACGTCTGTAAAAACTGTATAAGTTTACAACAATATAACCCAGAAGAATTCAAAAAGAAATATCCAAATTATATTGGAAGAACAAAAGAAAAAAGATTCCAGGACTACGGAAGAATTCCTATTTCAGACCCCGCACATCCACAACACAACTTAAAATATTCTTTGAAGTACAAACCACCGCCACCACCTGATGATATTATTTTGTGTTTGAATGTACTCGATGATAATCTATCAAAAATTTTAGTTGAATTGAAAGAAATGAATAGCTTGATTAGAGAAAAACTCAATGGTTTTTTATAGTAAACATCGTTATGATATAATTATGATAGAAGAAAATATACCAGAAATAATTGAAATGGCGAAAAAATTTGATATTGATATTAATCAAATAATAATCGATAGAGTTCGGTATGAAGTTGACAAAAAAAAGAATCAATTATTCCTTGAAAATATTGCAAAATTTCGAAAGAATATACAAGATTACATGAAAGAAGAAAGAGAAGATCCTGAATTTGAACTTATGTGTAATGACGCAGAATCTCTGATCGGAGGATATAATAATGCGTGGAACCGTGATGATAATGAAGAACTCATGGCAATCAAATTCGAAATGAGAAGGTACCCGTCAATTCACGATAAATTTGACGAGTATGAACAGTTTGTATTACAAAATCCTGAAAGGTTTTTAAAAATTATTAAAACGACAAAAGATGATGTAGATTTGAAAGAAAAAATATTGATTTCATCAAATAAATTGAGAGAAAACATCGAAATCTTTGATTGATTTCAACTTACCAATGAAATCTCTTACGATTTTTTTTGTCATAAAAATCGTATATAATTGGTTTTTTTTGTTCTTCATCTTCATGTTGTGGTTCTATAACAGGTCCAGATGAATTTGATGATGTGTGTTCTGGTTCTATAACAGTAGTACGGATTATTACATCTTGAACAATAGGTTTTGGTTTACTGCTATCAACGTTGTGATCTTGTTTTGAAGGAATTGATTTATCAGATAACAGAAATGCTATTGTAAAACAAATGATGATGAAAATCAAAGATATAGTTACTGGATTATAATCAGCCAAAAATGGCAAGAAACGATATATTGCACCGCGAAATGATGTTCCATTGATTATTGGATTGTTGATATATGCTAAAGATAAACATATAGATCCAAATATCATTATCAATTGTAATCTGTTTTTTTGATCTGTTTCCATTTCAATTCACAGTTATTATAGATTTCCTCCTATATAAATATTCGCATAAAATTAATATGTTTATAGATAAAACACTGAATAATCCCATTTTACAAAAAACGACATTTTTATTGTGCTCGATAAAATAGTAGTAGATTTTTGAATGAGGAAAAAGTGAGATCCCCACGAACTCACTTTCAATCCCTCATTCCAGTATTTCCCAATACTGATACAGTGTTACTATCGTATATGTGTCATAGGTATAAGAAAGTTTTCTTATATTTTGAGATATATAGTATTAAATTATTTTATATTACAATTTACTATTATTAGATTTATATTTATTTATCAAAAACTTTAAATAAAAAAGAATGATTACTAAAATATTATACAGTGATGAATTATGAATGAAAAAATTCCCACAAAGTATATCTCAATTTTACGTATTATTGAGATCAACACTAAGAAATCTAAATTTGAAATTGAAAAAGATTTTTTGAATTTTTATAATGAAACTCACGATTTTCAACAGGCTTTAATTGAATTACACAAGATGTATGTTCAAGAAAAACTTGAACAAGATATGTGGGATATATAGATGATGGTGATGAGAGATTAAAAAAAAGAGAAACTCTCTGGTGAGGAGAGAAATCGACTCCGGAGAGGGGTCATTAATAGATATGAAAAACTCTAATAAAAAGTTTTTGGTTCCTGATGATATTTTTCAAAAACTTGAAAGTTTTGGAGAAGACATGGATCTGCCACTTGATATTGTTGTCAAACATTATCAAAAAATTTTGAAATATTTTGATGGAAATCTGAAATATTTTCATGCACTTACAGAGTTTGAAAATCATTACTTTCAAAAAAACAGGAGAAAATACCAATACAAAGGTGAGGAGAATGGTATACAAAGAAATAAAAAAATTAAAAAAAGAAGGATTTAGTCAGCGAGAGATCGCAAAGAAGCTGGGGATATCAAAATCAACAGTTAATCTACGTTTGAAACAAAGTGTCCAATTGGACACCCGTCCAGATGGACAGACTGGACACCCGTCCAGTCACGATTCTATCAGTAAAAAACTGTCCAGTCGATCAATTGGACACCAAATTGGACACCAAATTGGACACCAGCAAAAGCGTCCAAAAGCGTCCAAAAAACCCAAAGTCTCCAGCATAAAGGTGGATAAACCACCTTCAGAAGGAGATATTCAGACAATTGATGATCATGCACCCGCCGTCAAAACAGATACAGTCACCGAGCAAAGCAACGGAAATACCAATTTAAACCTTTCTATTATTCCAAAAAAATCGAAGAAAATATTACTGTTTATCGGGTTAAAATTAAAGGAGCTTGATAAAGAATTTTTAACATATAATGAAATTGAAAAACTGATTAAAGAAGATTTAGATGAAAAAGTAACAAAAAAAGATATAAGTTCTTTAGATAAAAACTTTGTCGAAATTGATGGTGAAAATGTTAAACTTACGGACGATGGAAAAGATGTTGCACGAGAGATTTTACAGAATGTTAAAGATAAATATGGTGATGCTGACTGGGATATTGTAAAGAAATACTTTGATGAAAGTGGATTTGAAGCAGGTAAAAAAGTTAATGATTTTTCAATCGGTGAATCGAAACTTAACTTGCAACACAAAAAAACACTTCTTTATATCAACATAATACTAACAAAATCAAATGAAAAATCAACAAATTTTAAGGAACTAAAAAAACTGGTAAATATCAAAGAAAAAGATTTGGAATTTCTAAAGAAAAAACAATTAATCGTTTTTGAAGATGATGCAATAGAACCTACTGATGAAGGTATACAAACAGCGAAAAAACTCTACGATACTATCAAAGAAAAAGATGGTGATGTAACTCTTGAAACTATCAAAGATTACAAACCAACAGAAGCAAAATGGTTAAGGGAATTTCAAAAACTTCCAGAGGATATTCAAGATGGATTAACAAGTTTATCTGAAAACATCAAGAAATCTGTAGAACAGTTAACAAAGAAATTTATTGAGATTTTAAACACTGATAAGAAAATCAGAAAAATTCTTGGAAGTGGTAAAGAACAATTCAAGCTTAATACAGCTTTATCGATTCTTTCTAACAAATATACTCCAGAACATACATCAACATCTGTTAAAGAATTCCCTCTTGACGATTTTAACACAGTATTACATTCAAAAAATTCTATTAAATTAAGAAGACGGTCTCTGATTTATGGTGATAATATTATTAACGTTTATGATGGAAATATAGAACCATTAGAAAAATTGGATGTAGATGATTTTGTTGTTTTTCGATATAAAAAATCAGGTGTCGAGCACACTAATACAATTTCAAATATAGTAAAACAACTGAAAAGTGAAGGTGGTGTGCTGAATAGGATGTTAATTGAGGATTGTATTAATGCGATTTTTTTACGTATACCAGAAAAAAAAGGACACGCAACATATGGTGTTTATGAAGAGAATAAAAAATTATCATTATGCAGAAATGCTATGCCGTTGAATCAAAAACAAAAAACAGTAAAAAGAAAAATTGAAAAAATAATAAACAACCAGAAAATAACAAAAGAAAATCTTGATCCTTATCTTTCAATTACAAAATTTTGGCATTCTTATGAAATTTATCCATGTATGGGATTAGCAGCAATGTCGCCTTTCGCACTACTATTAAGAAAAAATCATTTAATGGTTTTTCTTTTATGGCATTTTTCAAATGTTTCTCGATTGGGAAAATCAACAGTTCAATGGATATTTTCTGATTATTTGTTTGGAAATCCTCATGTATCAGGAGATTCAATTAATTCAAAATTTAGATTTTCATCGTGTATGGATAGTGTTGGATGTGCGCTAACTGTTGATGAAGTTGATAATGTTGATTGGAATAATCTTTCAAGTTTATCTAAAGAATCAGCAATGTCAGAAATGATGGATTCAAGAGGGACGCAAAGTCTTGGTTTTGTTGATTTTCGTTCAAGAGTTGCGCTTTTTGTTAACGGTAATAGATTTCAAATTACTTCTGAAACTGATTTAGCTCGATTCTTAAAAATAGAATTTGACACTTCACTCGTAAAAGATAGAGCAGAAAACAGAAAAAATGTTGAAGAATTAAAAGGATTATTAAAAAAACTTGATCCAATTGGATGGGAACTTGCAGAGCTTGAACTTGAAAGAATAGATTATTCTTTAGAAAAATTACTTGAAAATATCGATGAACATGAAGATAATCTTAAAGATTTATATGAATTTTCTGATCCACGAAGGTTAACAGCGTGGTCAATTATTTATGAAGGATTAAAAACTTGGGAATACGCTGCAGAAAAATTTGATATTCTTTGGTTAATACCATCTTATGATGAATTTTCAAAGATGATGAAAATAATAGAAGAATCAACATCAGAAACAAAAGTTGAAAACATAGATGATTTTATCCATTGGTGGGAGATGTGGAAATCAAGTAATACTTATGTTGACATATTTAAATTACCTGTAATAAAAGGTAAAGACGACCTTTGGGCTGATAAAGCAATGACGTATAAAGGGAAAAAATACAGGGGAGATGTTGTTACAGCTGTTATTTTACGTGAGTATCAAAAAGAGAAGAACTATAAAATTGATGATCTTTCTGATATTGCAAAAACTGTTAGTTATAAAATGAAAATTGATAAAGAAAGACTTCTTAAAGTATGGAAAATTGGTGGAAAATCAAAATGGGGTGTTTTTATGCCAAATAATTACTTCACATTCAAAAAATAACATACTCCTGTTGCACATGAAGAAGAAATTTTGAAAAGGTTAGGCGAAGGTTAAGTGTCTTGTTAGGTAAAAGGAATTTTGTTTTCAACACATATAAATCTACAAAAGGTTAGGCGGTTAGGCTATAAACCCGTAGCTCCATGTCGTGTACACACACACACGTGCGCGAGGCAATTTTAACTTTTTTTTAATTTTTTAACTTTTTTTTTAAATTGATTCTCCCTTACGTTACATGGGTACATATATTTATAGCCTAACTACCTAACTATTACTAATTTATATGAATTTATATGAAGAAAAAAGCGGTTAGGTAAAAGGTTAGGTGGTTAGGTCAAAAAACCTAACTTTTTGATATATTTTGCTTCTTAATCAACACTTAACAAAACTTAAATATACATAAACACATTTTGGATATTATGGAAATGACAATGATCAGAATATCAAAACCAGCAAGAGAACAATTAAAAAGAAAAAGAGTGGTGGTAATATTATAGTAAAATTCAAACATAATAACATGATAGAAGGAAATATTTACAGAGAAATTGAATACTACAATACAACCAAAGAAGAAGCTGAAGAGTGGCTTAAAAAATATCGTAATTGTGCACATAAAGAATGTTATCAACTCATTGCAGGTAAAACTCCAATTTTAGGAAAATTCAAGGAAAGATAAAAATGGAAAAAATAATTATTTTTGAAACAAAAAAAGAAAAAGAATTTAGAAAGATTTTTAGTTCTATGATTGTTAAACATTGTAAAGGTGATCTTACAACTTCTAATTATATTCAAATAGGAAGAAAAATTGATGGAGATAATAAAAAATATACATTACTTAAAGTTGATGGTGATTATTTTGATTCAAATGAAATTTTTTATAATTTTATTCAAGAACTCATTCAAGAATTAAATAAATCAGATATAGGTTTTGTTTTAAACAGTAAAGAAAGTTGTTCTACATTATCTTTAGATTATGATATTATTGAACGTGAAGAAATAGATAGGGATGGAGAATCTCCGTGGAAATTATTAAGAAAATAAGTAAATTGCCACAAAATGTCATTGATAAAATGAAAGAAGTTAATGAGTGATTGAAATGGAAAAAACTAAAGAAATATCAACAGAAATTCTTAGGGATGTATCAATAATGCTATCGAAATATTTTGACAAGAAAATAAATGAAAATGAAGAATATGCTATTTCTCATATGATTTTGTTCTGTGTTGAAGATCGAAAAACAGGTAAAGCCAGTCAAGAAATTTATGGAATTTGCGATAATCCAACGTGCGAAAAGTGCTTCAAAGAACAGGTGAAGAACGATATATGTATGTCAAAAATAATAATTAGTGGAGATGATCATTGAATGAAGTTAGACGAAGTAACCCATATAGAACAAACAAATGATTTGATAGAAGTAAACAGACTTCTTGAAAAAAACTATAAAATTTTAAAAATATTCCATCAGCAAACAGAAACACAGGATGGCAGGTCATCTGAACCTGTTTATGTATTAGGAAAAAAAGAATAGGAGACAAAAAAATGAAAGGCATTCACAGCGGATGAAATACTAAGAAAATAAGGTGATTGAAAAATGAAGTCAGATAAACACAGAAAAGAATTTATAGAATTTGATATAGAAATATATAATGAACTCATGGAAAAATCAAAACGGCTATTAGGTAGAAAAAAAACTGTTGATTGCAAATCTGGGATAATAGAATCTATAATGCAAAAAATAAAACTATAACAAGAACGAAGTGAGAGAAAAAAAATGAAAAAAACTCTACTCGAAATTTTTAGGACCGATGATGGATATGTTGAAATGCATTCAAAGTATAGTTCGTTGGAAGCACCATTAGTTCTGGTAAAATTAGAAATCGCCAAAAAAAGACTGATTGAAAAATTAATAGAATGTGAAATAGTTGATATGTCCAAATAATAATATATAAAAAATATTTAAAAATCGCATATCTGTTAAATACTATAAGAATATAAATATAAATTACATAGTCTATATCTTATGAATTTTTAAAAAAAAATTTTTCACAGATACGGTTTTTGACCCCTCTGTATACGATTTTCACTTCATCAATTCCTTCGGAAAAGTTTAAAAATTAGAATTCAATATCAAATTTGAAAATAATAAGTAATAAGCATTTAATGAGATCAAATAATTTGTTTGCCAGCAAATATTATTTATGACTCGGCAAATATTATTTGTGCATAAAAATAAATAAATGGTGGTGATGAGTGGAAAGAGTTTTCGATTTAACAAATTTAACAAAATCTGAAATCAATGCAGAAAAGATAATGAGACGTATCCATATCCATAATCAAGATTTTGGTGGTGTCGTCTGTATTATAACGGGAAGCCCTGGTACAGGAAAAACGGCAGCCATGTTGGCAATCATTGAATACACTTTAAGGTATCATCCAAAAGAAAAAGTATTTTTCTCCAACTGTTATGATGCTCCCTTGCAATTTACTAAGTTGAAACCATATCAGTGGCGTATCCTTGTTCGAAAGGATTCGAATGTTACATTTCACGACAGAGATAAAAGAGGAAAACAAATCCATCCAGAAGTAGAATATTTCAAATTAAAACAAAACGAAAATAAATTATTTGATTTCTCAGATTTATACAAAAAGGCAAAACGAGGAAAATGTAACGTGGTTTTTTTTGGTGGAAAAGAAAAACGATACATGTGGTTAGACTTCGTTCGGTTTCTTCGACGATCTGGTGAATGGAGTCACGTTTTCATCGATGAAATTTCCGAGTGTTGTCCAGAGTTTTCATCTGGGCGCTTATGGCAGAAGATACGACAATTTTCTGTTGATGTAAAAGAATTGCGTAAATGTCAAATCAATCTCGTATCGAACACACAATCAATTTCAGACATAGACCATAGAGTAAGAAAAAAATTAATGGTTCATTTTTGGCTACCTGGTTCTATTACAGGTAAACCATCTCGTATCACTCAAAAAGCTATTGATGCGTTGAAAGAAGATCCGTATCGTGGAAATGAATGTTTTATCGAAGAAAGCGGTAAATTTGGAAAGCTGGTATTCAAGGATATATTCAAACCGAATCCAATTTATCATTGGGATGCACGATGTGAAGAAGTTGATATGTTCGAATTTGAGGCGGAACGGCGAAGGGAACAAAGAAGAAAATAATATTAATATAAAAATAAAAAAATTAAAAAAAAAGATGGTTCATATGTTAAAAGATCGTAAACCTGAACAAATCAGAAATACTCTTGAAGATACTCTATACTATCAAAATGATTTAATGAAATTTGTAGAAGAACAAATACAAAAAAATAAACATTTAGATGATGATGAAAGATGTTTCTTTCGAGAACTTCTTATCAAATCATTGGTTACTGTTGGAGCCGATTTTGTGTTTTCGTTTAATATACATGATACACTATTTGTTTTTGAATCATATCAAGCATTTGCAATGAGAATTGCATCACTAAAATACGATAAATTAATCTTGAAAACAAAACACCCAGAAGAAAAAGAAATCGTAGTCGACATTAAAGAATTGTGGAAAGTATTTTACAAAAGATTATTTTACTATCTTCAAAAATCAGCAACAACTGCATTTATTATCAGCGGAGAAAATGTTCGTAAAACTGAACAACAAAATTATTATTATTCTTCAAAACAGAAGTTGAAACAATGAGAAAAGGAAGCTTATCAGGTGTTACAAGAACAACACTTACAGAACCTATACCACTTCAAATTGAATGGTATCATGCAATATCAGATGTTCGAAGTGCGATCAATGAACGATACATAAGAAATGCAAATCGTGAGATGGGTGGAGATGTTGCTGTTGGTGAAAAATCCATCGTTTCTGCTGTGGAATCTTTATATTCTGTATTGATAAATTATGAAGCTGCGATGATCAAAACGGACATTGATATTTATTATAATGGAATTTTTAAACCTAAAATAGAAAAATTAGCAGAAAAAGAGCTTGGAGAACAAGAATGGAAAAAATATGCCAGAGAATCGATATTACTATTTCAATATATGATCAAAATTCTTGGAAAGTATGATTTACTATTTTATCGGACATCATCAACAGGATATACTAATGTAGAAATATTACCATATAAAAATAAAAATAAAAAAATTAAAAAAAGAGGGTTGATATGACAACACCAACAACAATAATAACAAATTACAAAGATATATGGAAAACTGAAATCCATAGTATTATAATAGAATTAAATCATAAAGAAAATGATATAGCAATACGTTCAATCAATAATTTGATAATAACACTATATGGTGATGATAAGAAGCTTGTCAAAGAAATCAAAAATAAAATAAATCCTGATTCATATGTTGGTGCTAAACGTGTTGATAAGTATAGAGATTTATTGGATGAAATAATTGATTACTTACATAAAGAACATCACTTAGATTATAATCGAAAAGAAAGTGGTATAGAGTTACTATGACACAACAAGACACCATCAAAAATAAAATAATAAATCGTTTTGACATCGGCGTAGAAACTTTTGATATTAGTACATTTATTTCGATTATGAAAAATGTTGGAACAATGTCTTATTTAGTTAATCAACATGCTGGAACAGAAATTGATATGGTAATTCAAAAAGCTATTACAAATTTGAACAAAGAATCATCTATGATTCCACAGGAGACGCCGATGTCTGATGCTATCAGAGAAAAGAGTCAATGGATACAATACGCAGGAAAGATTGAAACAAACTTTCACGATTATGTCATTCGACAAATCCGTAGAATTTTAGTTGATAATTTGGTGGTGTAAAAATAGAAGAAGAAAAAGAAATGGAATTTGATGACTATCCTTTTACAGAAGAAAAAGATATTCCAATTGAAATCCCGATAAAAAAATCAGTAAAAGAAATCGATATAAAACAAGCAATTCAAGATGATCCAAGCCCAAAGGATTCACTCAGCGCACTTTGTTGTGGAGTAAAAAATGATCTTCATGAATTTGAAAAATACATTCTTACAATGGGTTCACCATCGGCAGTTCTTTCTAACATGAAGACGTACCATTCTGCAAAATTGCTGTCTGAAATGCGAGGGCTAGAATCCAAATCTGGCTTTGGAAAGATGATTATTATTATTCTGCTTGTAGTAGTGCTGTTAGGAATACTACTATTGTTTGCACCAGAACTAATGAAGATGATGTCTGGTACTGGTGGGTTTTGATCATGGGAAATCTGTCAGATAGAATCAAAAAATACGATGATCAAATCAAAAAAAAACCTGTTCAAACTCAAAGTAGTGATCGTGTAATAATTGGTGGTCGACCAATAGATGTTTTTTCGCTTGAGAGCTTTGCACTCTGGAGGGGATCTGATATAACAAGTTATATGAGAAAACACAAACTGAGAGTTCTCGAAGCGGCAAAATCTACAGCTAAGAGACAACTTAGAATTGGTGCAATTCCAATGAAAACGTTTTTGTTAATAATACTCCTAGTAGGTGGTGTTATCGCAGGAGTGGTAATGTTGATGTTCCTCCCTGACATAATGAATTTTTTCAGAGGGATTTTGGGATCTTTCGGTGGCATAATGTGTATTATGTTGTTATTCAAAAAGAAATCTTACATTGATAGAGAAATGGAAAAAACACAAAAAATAATGAAGAGAGTCAGAAAGTTCATTGGAAAGTAGTAATATCAACTACCACCACCAAAATCTTAGATTTTGGAAGTGGTTTGAGAGGTAACTCTCACTAAGAGTTGACTAGGAGGCAATATGCAGAAGTTAGAAGAAAGACATACCAACACACCACAGAGTGCTCCACAAGCTCTGGGCAATTGTGATTCTGTGATTAAACATGGT